>Ga0157363_1003342_pt1 | contig 14489 bp, 11 predicted proteins | sample AttsexASBM1_FD_111477 | JGI IMG/M metagenome (GOLD analysis project Ga0157363, IMG submission 111477) | Fungus gardens microbial communities from leaf cutter ant in Ribeirão Preto, State of São Paulo, Brazil - Atta sexdens ASBM1 | ecosystem: Host-associated > Fungi > Mycelium > Unclassified ...
CACACACACACACACACACACGCACGCACGCACGCACGCACGCACGCACGCACGCACGCACGCACGCACGCATGCACGCACGCATGCACGCACACACATATATAATTATGGATATTAATGAACCTGTTTAAGAGTGCCATGTAAACATAGTCAATAATAGTTGAAATAGTGAATTCTGTAATCGTGCCAATCTACAGCTATAATGGATTTGGCGACTACGAGAGTACAATTGAATCGATCATGCAGTAGTTCAAATATAGAATTAGCGCACAGTTCAGTCCATAATCGCATGAATTAATTACATATTTGCGCACGTGTCTGGAGAATAGTCTATCTCTTTTCAACGCGCAAAAGAATAACAAGATAAAAGAACGTTTGTCCAAGAAAAAAAGTCAAGGCAGCGAAAAAAACATTGATGTGTCAATACATAAATTTCAAGTGATCTCCTACGACAGCTCCTCTAAATGATTTCGTGAGACAAAATCATGATCACAGTGCAGTGAGCAGAAAATTAGAGAAAAAAAGGAGTACTCAATTAGAAATATAAGGAACAAGGGGGGCCAGTGGGATGGAAACGATTTCGATCTGTATGTAAAAAATTTTACGTAAAAGTGACGTTCAAAGTACCTCTTGGATGGGGGCCAGTTGCTGCGTGAACCCTGACCGCTACACGACACATACAAACGCACACTTACTATTTCTATCCTGATAAAAGCGGAATATTCATTTCAGCGACGGCCACGATAAATATGCAACGTGTCCCAAAAAAAAAACGATTGTCTTTTCAACAAGGTATTTAGGTTAACAGAAATATGTGTAACTATTTTCTTATTTTATATTAATTAGCAGACTAACGGAAAATCCAGTTCTATAAGTTTCGTTAAATTAAAATTGATAAGATTAACACGAGCGATCGTTGGGTTTTGCATATCGAACGTGCTCGCTTCTTACAATTAGTCTGAGAAATTGTTTATATCTATTTTATATATGCTATTTACATAATGCTTATCTCTTTTATATTGAGATATATACACGCGGCATATATTGATTTTGTCACAAAGGAAAATTGGAAAAGGAGCTGGTTAAAGAATATCAGAATTAGATAAAAAATTTGATATCTTCCTCATTGCGACCTGATATACATTATAAATATTGCGCTGTATTAATTTTTTTTATTGATCAATGCGACAAGTTTGTTAGTGATAAATTATGTATTAACTTTCATGACAAGTACCTGTTGCGCGGCGTTCTGCAAATTTAACAGCGGCTCAGAGCTGCGCTTGAGAAAGAGCCGAATCTTGTTTTCTCGCGCCGGCGGTTCTTTTTTACGTTGTGGACTCGGAGTTTGATATAGCATTTTATGGAAGACTCTGTAAATTTTGAAAAAGGATAAAAACCTTTGTTTTACTCGTTTGTTCCATGCATATTAATATGAAGATTTTTTATACAAACCTGCTTCTGGCCGCGAGCACAGCTTTTACGGCGCAAACTGGCTCTCTGGTGTCACCGACGAGGAATGTCACGTCGCAGAGTTCTGGCATACTCGCCAAAAACTTCATGTCTTCGGCCAGGCCGGTTTTATTCTCGAAAGTCGAGTAATCATCCTCGTCAGTCATTCCAGATCCTGAAGCCTCCGGCATCGGGCCCATGTCTTCCTGCTGTTTATTTTATGTAGAATGAGGATAAATTGTAATCCTATTTCTTGCTTTATTTATAATTTTTATTTTAATTGTTTGATTCTGTTTATAATAAATGTAAAGACTAACATGATAAGTATTAGTGTGTGCAATATTATTTACATTTATTTATTTATTATAAGACTGACGTTAAAAAATTGCTCAATAATTATTATGTACACAAGTGCGCAGGCTTGCAATTAGATAAAAATATCATGGCCTTTTAACACGCAGCAGGGGATTGTATAAAGAAAAACGTCGCTTTCATCCACAAACTATTATTTAAAAGATAATCTTTGCTATCTCTTTCCTTTTTTGTCTCGTTATGAGGTAATTCATAGTACTAACACTTTTATGTTAAATACATGTACTATTAACAATTCGATATAAACACTTTTTTTAGAAATTTTGCTTGTGTGTACAGTGCAGGCGTTTTATTGAGAAGAAAAATCTAGCTCTCTTTTTGACAATGCGTTCCTACACTATAATAGAAGGATGTATTTTTTCTTACAACGGATCACACTATTTACAATGTAACTAACCTACTTGCTAAATAAAAATTGATTAATCCTGTCAATAATGCTTCGTACTTAATTGCTGTTGTGTTCATTGTCGTTTCAAATAATCGAGACAAATAATGAGCACATATGCATGTATAAAAAGAATTATTCAAATCTTGTAACTTTTTTTTATTTCTGCTCTTCGTTATACTAAATACAGAATTTATTTTAGAATTTATTTTTATATATTGTGATTGTCTTGTTCTAAAAAATATAAATAAAGCAATTTATGATTCAAAGAAATATTAGAATTAATTCATTTTACGTAAAAGACTTTTCTTTTTAATAATTTAATAATGAATTACTTAATTAATTATATTCTGCGCGTTTTTCAATTTTATTAAATCTGCAATAATTTAAAAAAATATTATGTTTTAGCAATTTATAAAGCTTAATTTGTTTTCCTCGCTTTCAATAATTGCCAGATGATTTCGCTTTGTTGTAAACAATCAAATGCTCTAAATAATTGCAAGAAGATACAATCAGTACAGAGAATAAAAAGAAGAGGGCAGAACAATGATTATTGGGAGAGAAATAAATAGAAAAATGTCTCAATATGAAATGAAGTGTTACCTGTTGCTTTGATCCCGGAGCCTCTTCGCTTGCCGGGCTGCTTTGGCCCCGAAAAAACACTTTTAACTCTCTTCTTGAATATTGTCGGAGAAATCAATCGATGTTGGCTGAATCGAATGCGTAAAAAAAAACGAGAACAATTAATTATTAACGTAATTATTAATCGTGGAACACGCATATGCAAAGACGGGTCAATAAGAATTAAATTATTAAGAAGATTGTTACGTTTCTCTTTTAAACGTATACGTAATACATTAATTAAGCACAATATACACAATAACTTAATTTGACACAAACCGAGAATACAACCGCAAATATAGTTCTCGCATATTTAAATGCAAAATGTAAATGGTTATATTCGACAGCACTAAGATAAAGTGTGAAATAAAAATTAATAAAATTACAGGCGAAATTTATCGAACACTTCAACCGTAAGGCAAGTACCTAGAGGTTCGCGATATCGAGCTCAGGATACAATCGATGTCGCGGGATTGATCGCGATGGTTTCCAATGAAGTTGTCCGAATCGACCGAACACCGCCCTTATTCGTCACGGAAGAGATGAGGGGTAATCTTGCCGCAAAGAACGACACGCGTAAACGTTTCAGTCCTGGCTGCTGTCTTCTTCGTGAAGACTCGAGGGATTCCGGACGCGTTGGGGGTTGCTTTCGTGAATGGATACACAATCGGAGGGAGCACAGGGCGAAGGCTCTGGACGAGCAAAGAGCTGGACAGGTGCAGAGCTTCCTGTCGACGAGGCGTCGAAAAGGCGTCGTGGCGCCTGCGTCATGTGGAACGTCGACGTCGCCCGTTTCTACGCCGGCTCGACCCAGAGGACTTTCTCCCTATCGGACAGAATAATTTCAAGCGAAACGGATATCCTTGGTCGAACGATTGATTAAATATCGCTTGAGAGTATTTAGTTTCGAGGTCATGTGTTATAGGCTTGCACTTTCACTGTCATTGTTCTTAATTGTTGATAATGTACTTGTTGATAAATTTTGATTAGCTACCAGAAATTTTAATTTTGAACTTTTTGCAATTTTATATATTCTATAAAACGTGATAATTCATCTTTTGTGCAAAAATGTAATACTATGATATAATCAATATTTATAATTTAAAATATATGTAATTTTTATTTCTTATTTTGCAATTCTTTTGGGATAATAGTTTTCATAATTCACCGAAAATTAATAATTTTATAACAGTTACATATAAGAGTCCTAAGATGAAAGTTTCTGACTAATAAAAAATTTTATTAACTCTTACTGCTTCATAATTTCCAATCATCTGTTTCTCAAACATTGATATTTTCAGGATATCGTGATATTTTTTACGACTTATTAATGAGCAAACAGAAAATGAAGATAATATAAACACTACAATGAATTCGGATTAAGCTCAATCTAACAAAATGTATTGGAATCATTGATATTGTTAAGAGCTTTTTCTTCTCACTTCGTGGCATTCCGCTATCTTTCTCTTCTAATCAATATCGCAACAAGTTGCAACGCGACTCGACTCCAAAACACACGAGAAAAATTCTTTGGATTCGATCTGATATAAATATACAGCTAGATTTAATCTGATCTAAAAAATTGTATATGACATAAAATAAAATAAAATAAAATTATACATATTATACAAGCAGACTTTATATAATACTAATTATTTTTCGTAAATTACAAATCATAAATAATTATACATTTTAGTTTATCTAATTCACTTTCTATTTTCTTTTATATTTTTATATCAACTAAGTAAAAGTAGAGTAAAAATACTCTGGAATTTTGTGAATAAAGAGGTAGCTTGCGATGGCTAATTAATTAAAAAAAAAATATTTAAGTTTTCTTTATAAAAAAAAATTTAAGAAGAAAGGCTTACTTTCAAGCACAAACATAATTCGAAACATTTGAGCTCCAAATCGCGCCGAGTGACCCTTCGCAGGACTTTTCATCCCCTTTTGATCGAGTGGAGTCTCTCGTGTAGCAATGTGCTCTTCCTGCGACAACAAGAACGCCTGCGCGAGAATAACGAACGATTTCATTTTCGCTCGCATAACAACCCCTTGATAATTGGTAAATGGTTCAATAGATAGAAGTGATTGGTCGTAATGAACTAGAAACTTCATTATCTAGGAAAACATTGCCATTCCCATGTTGTATTTTGAAATGAAGGTTATATGCGTATTTGCTCTCGTCTCCACCCTCAATTACCAGACCGTTAGGTGCTGCCTCGTCCTGCGATTCCATCATGAGATTTTTCCGTCCATTATTGATCCTTGGCAGGACTGCCGTTTACCTTGCTCCTCGAAACAGCGGAACTCGTGGGTGGCCAGAAATGGGTCAGGGCTAAGCGAAAGCGTGCCATGTTCCATTTTCACACAATGTTCTAGGCCCGTAACAAAGTGTCCTATTTATACTTCTTTCGAAAATATATCGCTTGGCGTATTCACGTCCGTCGGCGTAGACATTTCGTCGTTTACCTCCTGACATATTCTACAGGTATATAGTATTACAATAGAAATATTATAATATAAACTTTAATTATATAATGTAAACTTAAATTTATAACTTAAATATATAATGTAAACTTTAATTTAACCTTTAAGTAGATGATTACTTTACACATAGTCATCTTAAACTTCGTTCTGGAAAAAGAAAATGAAAAAAATTGCCCGGAAGTCTTAAAGTTCATTATTTTACATTCCTCTATCCCATTAGAATATAAATTTAATATACATACTATTAAAAATAAATTTATATACATAAATTTATATACATACTATTTAAATTTATAATTTTGAAAAAGTAAAATTTATCTATTCTGAGCATCTTACTTACCTACTTAAAAGTTAAGATATTAAGTTAAGAATAAAAGAAAACACGAGGCAAGGGGTTTTCTAAAAAACTATTAATAACATAAAACAACATCGATTTATTCAACACAAATACTTGCACGTTATGATAGAGGTTTGTAGTAATAATGATATAATAATGATAATAATATTCATATGTACACGAAATAAGGCACGTTTGATATATTAATTAAATGCGCGACGGGCTCGTGCATGAGAAACATGGATCTTTTTTCTTTCGGCGGTCGCGCGTTTGTCGCGTTTATAATTACTATCAATCGTCTCCATCCCTTACGATATGCAACGTCCTTACCAAATGTAAAAAATGTCGTATATATAATCTGTATAAACGTCTTTGACCTGCACTCTTGCGTTCGCGTTTGCTCGCGTCGTACCATTAGGAATGAATCGCGAGGCGGATTCTCGCATGCGAGATTATCCGCGACTTACACAATCACACTCCCTAAGCTATTCAAATATATCTCGTATCGCGCATTGGCAAAATTGCGGCTTCGAGAAACTCGATTCTTAATCCTAAAATGAGAATCGCTAGTTAGTCGTGTCTAACTAAGCACGCATTCGTACGCGAGCCAGCGCTTGCTATTTCCTTTCTCTCCTTTGCGAATTATTTTTCGCAAGTTAAACGTATGTAACGCATTCATACGCCCACGATTAATTACAAAATCGCAAAAAGCGCGAAAAGTGCAGCCGCGCAACTCTGCAATTTTCTCATTGCAATATCTGAACCTTTTATTCAGCTGATGTTAATAGAGCTATGTATGTTTTTTCTTAATTTCCATCAAGAAAAAGTTCCATATACATGATATTTTAATTTCTTTCGTCACACATTTCTTCGACATATGAAATTTTACAATTATGTTCTCAAATGTAATGAAGAAAAGAAGAAAAGAATAAAATTGCATCACATGATGTAGAAGAATTAATAATAATACAGGCCAATGCCTGGTTTTAATCGTCGATTTAATAATTATGCATTTCTGCACATGTAGCGATATTTGTGATTTTGTTGGCACACAAAAATCATTTTCAAATTTGAATACCTAGAAACTTCACAGATGAAATTGTTAGACCACTAAATTAGACCATTTTCAGGCGAACATGTCATAAATTTTTAAACACGTAACTAACAGGTAAAGACTTGTTAATGTATTTTAGATTTAAACCTTACTTTTATACGAAGACTGTATTATACGCGTCGATTCTTGATCGCGCTCGTATAGTGATATGTAGCTAAAATTATAAGAAACGATGTTTCCTTATAAAAGTGTACTTTTTATAAAGTATTCGCTAGCGAATTTACACATCCAACTAATCGCCGATTCACGATCGCGAATCGTTCGCGGCTGTCGAAAGCGAAGACAATCCGCTTACGATTAATAATTCATACATATTCATACAATTAGTGACACTCTCTTAGATCTACTTAGGCGGTACTTACGTTCTCTGAACTGGCATCAAGACATTGTATCTTACATGAATGTATTGTACAAACAGAATCAAACAATTTGTCTCCGGAATGTTTTACCGCTCTCCTCCTTTACGCATATCTAATTAAATCTACGCGAGTATCTAAATTAAAAACTAAAAAGAAAATATCATATATTCTCTTTTTGTTACACGTGAAATATCGCCGTCATCGTCTCGGCGAATCTGGAATGTAAAATTCACCTCCAAAAAGGTAGCAAGAAAGAGACTATGAACGAGCGACGAATGCTATCGCGGATAATCGAATCGCCGATTAGCGATATGACGTCTAGCAATTGTTTTAATATGAAGAATGATATTATTGCATACATTTTCGAAATATTTCTCTCGAACACTAAGAAAAGCGTGATTAGGAAATAACTTGAAGGTAAATCATCTTTACTTATAAGATGCATGCTATCTCATGAACCGTGCATGAGAACAATGCAAATTGTTCAAACGCAATTTGCATTAAGGGAGCTATAATTCTCTTCGCGTTTTTCCCTCAAACTCGCACATGGCACTCCAAGAGTTAGCAGAAGGGCACGATTGCGCAGATATCGTCTAATACAATCTTCTGAAGTCATTCGGTACACGCAAACACTACGTGTTTTCATTAACGGCAATGTAGGTTCACTATTTTGTAGGAGTTTATCCTCGGTTATAGCAAGCTTGAGATGGGAATATTTGAAATTTGGCACTTGATTTTTCTAAAGGATAACGGCCGCTTCAAACTTGTCGAAAAAATTCTGCAGTTCGTTCTTGAAATTGTCGTAATATAGAGAAAAGGAAATAATTCGCTACTCGTTATACTTAACGATTCGTTCGCTAAGATCGATACGATGTATCGTTTCTATGTATCGTTTCAATATCAAGCATTCCGCTTCCCTTTTTGATCCTCATGGAAGCGTGAATGATCAATGAACGAAAGTGATGATCGAGAGCTATTTCGATGGTCGATACAATCACGTTCGTTCACAATCACGTTCGAGCTAATCTCTCGTAATACTCTTAGTAATTAGGGCTATCAATATATGAAACTCAAATCATAATCGATTCGAGCGCCATACAATGCTCGGAACTTATTCTAATTAAATGCAGTTTCTCAGTACAAAATTTTCAAAGTATATTGTTCTCGCAAACGTTTCGTTGCATCGATTGATCTTTTGTTTCACACATTTCAATCGTCGATGATGAACTCTTTCGTTCTCGATCCTTGAGAAAACGTGTGGGGTTTAAATTGGTCCATCAAGCGATTCCGAGCGGTTTCAGGAATTTTCGCAATGTCTTGCGGAATTCGTCAGATTTATCTACCAAAACGAGTCTTAGCGATTGAGAACCGTTTGCCTGGTAGCCAAGATCCGGCGCGATCAGAAGCGTGATTGCGATTATGGGAATGACGACGCGAAAAGGCGCGGTATCACAGCTTCGATGGATCGTAATTCTCAAAGGACCATCGCTGTCTCAGGGCATTGGACGAGCATTCTTCCATCACCAGTTGCTGCTTGCTCTCTGTAATCGCTAGACATTTGTCGCTGCTACCGTGCCTGATATGATTAGTCTGGAAATAAAAGTACGGGATGATTCCAGTTTCGAAGAGCAATTTAAAGAGAGATTAATTTACATAAAAATACTTGCTAGCTAAATTGTTTCATTTAATATCAAAATCTGCTCTCATAGATTAGCAAAAGAATGTTTCGACAACGGTTCATTACCTGAGGATTGTAGATCCATTGTTGATTTCCTTTACTGCCATGACAAGGATAGAGAATAACGTCGCTGCCACTGTAATCCAAGCATGACTCGTCTCGACGGATTTCGCCCGTCTTGCTGAGCATCCAGTACTGCGACAGACAATCTTGATTAATATTTTCAAAAATTGCAAACTTGTCTACGACCAACGAGATTTTAACAGCCGCCACGGGGGAAAAAAAAAAACAAAATTTTGCATGAACAATCAATCGGGAATAAAGAATTGCTTTTAATAAAATTCATATTAACACACGGGGATATTTTGTTATTGTAAAAATGAAAAAGAATTCGGATAAAATTTCAATAGTTAATATGTATGAATTCCTCTCTCTACGGTTTACAAAGCGTGCCTGTTTCAACACAATTCGTCTCCGATCAAACAATAATATTCACAAAATCAGAGATATGGCCAAAAACGTAAACCGCGATAATGCAAAAACGTAAAATCGTTCGTTCCGCGCATTTAATCTGTCGCATTGCGTACTCGCGAGATGTGAAAATATAAGCGTGTCGTATTCACTGTACCGGTGTATTATCATGAGCGCGACGACCGCGGATAGACGCGGATTTTCGTGATGCCGACCGATCGATTGCACGCGCCGCTTAAAAAATAACTTGTCCCGGGCGATCGTGCGCAAGCGAGCTAACGAACGTGTGACGTGCCGTGTGCGACCAACAATTATTTACCGCGGGCAATGTGCAGGTTTGCACAAGTTTGCACGAAGGTGAACGCGTGCGGCGCGGCGGAAGCGCGTCAAAGCGATCCGGCTCTCGTAATGAGCGTCGGTCGTCCGATAATGGAATCCGGTGGCTCTCGAAATTGCGCTTATCTAACCGGACGCCGCGCCGAGCCGATCGTCGTTGTTTGTGCAATTCCAACTGCCTGGAATGGACAGCGAGCGCCAAGCCTCGAACGTATGTGTCGCTCATGAAATATTCTTCGTGCGATTCTAATTCACCGTGTTGATTGCCGAAGCAAGATTCAGAAACGCGAATTCACGCTCGTTGAAGTCACGACAGTTAATTTCAGGGAAAACATTTAAAAAAAACATGAGGGGGATAATAATGCGATAAATGAAAAAATAACGGCGCAAAAGCTTGTCACGGATCTGCATATACGTGTATTCGCGCGATCATAATTATCACTAATTTAATACAATGAACGAGCGCGGACTGTGAATTGGGATTGCGGCTGTCAGAACCGTCGGGTCGACAATATAGTTGTTTTGAAGTGCTTTACAAGTATAATTAGGGGATAGTGGGTATGAGGGATAACGAGAAGCAAGCATTCACCGCACACATGTATCATCAAGCGTCGTTAGCCATGCACGACCCGCGTTCCATTCTGCCTGAAACTCTCATTCAAATCAGAGTACATTATGTTGCGTTGTCTGAAGTACATATAATGCAAGTGTTATCTAACGCACATCGCTATGTCCATCTCACATGCTTATCTCTATGACGTAACCACTTACTTTTCGCACGTTATGGTAAAAGAAAAAGAAAAACAAGATTCGAAAATGAGCCAATGGCGATAGGATTTCGCGAGGGACGATGCATTATCAGTGCGCATTGTGTTCAGTAGTATGTAGTACGATTACAGCGGGATAGCGATGTTATATCATGATTCCTGAGCATGATGATAATTCTATGTATACAGCAGAGAGAGAGAGAGAGAGAGAGAGGGGGGGGGGAGAGGGAGCAATATATGCATTGTAGTGTGTGTGTAAACTGACCATCCGGCGACCGCAACGGCTATCTCTCGCGATGCACTCGCCTTCCATCCGATGATACGATTATTCATCTTCCATCATCCGCGCTCACGACTGATCCCGAATCGCCGATGTGCATCCCAGCGCTGCGTCCCTTTTCCCCACGTAGCATAGAGAGTCGTGACTTTATCAGTGTCACGCGGGCGACGACCGAAAGCGTAATTGCCGTGAAACCGCGGCTTAATTGCGAGGGCAAACAGCTAAATTAAAGCAGCGCTTTACCGGGCTAAGCAAGCACCGCCAACTGATTGTGTTTTTGGTTGTAACCGGTCGCCACGGTTGTTAAACGCCGGCGATTCGGTATTCGCGTACACGTTACGTGCTTGTAGGTGAAAGACAGGAAACTACGGAAATACCTACGCACGCGTGCGCGTGTTTCGTGTGCGAATTCTAATAACAGACCGCGCGATCGACCGAACGAGTGCAAGAAACAAGATAAAGCACGAATTTACATGGTACGCTCGATTCTGTCGAGTGGCAAGCGTAAGCTCGCTAATAAATGAACGGAGTAGGTCGTTGATGAAATTGCCGCTGTTGTTTTTCGCGCGTTTATCCGCTGCGTTTGTCATCGACGTAGGTAAAAGAAAAAGAGACACAAAAACCATGATAAAGTTACACTTTTATTCGGATTTATTTTTATCAAACCAATTATCAAGTCTTCGTTTTGAGAATTAAAAATTGCGCGATAAAATATTGTATAACACATGTACGAAAGATAAAATTTACATTGTAAAAAGATGAAAAGGATGGATAAAATTGTAAAAATGTCCAAGTGCGTGCGATATTTGCACTTTGATATTCTCACTCTTGTACGTGGATTATGGGAGGAGCCAAGTCGATGATTAAATCTAAGTCTATTATATCAATGTGAGAAATGATGATAACATGGTAAGAAATAGTGGTAAAAGGCAGCAATTGGGGTCATCTCACCGAGAGGCAGTAGAGACATGAATTGATGAGCACCTGCACCAGATTAGCGATGCCACTAATCGCGTCGAAACGTAGGGCGATTAGTGCCAGGTTAGCATGCACGCGATCGCACATGCGTTCCAAGGATCAGTTGTTTTTACAAGTCGCGTAGATTTATAACTCCGAACCCAGATAGATCAGAAATATGCCTGCCATCCATCTATCGACCGATTAGGAAAGCTTCGAGGGGTAATATCATGAATGTCCGTTAGATCGTTAGTCACAATCGTTTTCAAATCAGCTTAGTATTGTTTAAGATTGCTGAAAATTGACGGGTTCGCGAATGTGTACCTGATTGCCGCCTTGACGGTGACAGGGATACATGCCCACTGGCTGATGTAGGTCTTCGATTTTCCCTGATGAATCTATACACATTCCGCTAGTAACTTGTCGTATCTGCGTTAGAATTCAAGAGAAATTCACACGGTTACTCTGGGAACGTGAAAGATTCGCTCATCCACCAGCATTCCGTGCGACAGCGCACGATTTTGTCTTTTTTTTCGTGCCGCACATTCGAGAATATCCAAGCAGCCGGAAGCGCGAACACACATGGCATTGAATGAACAAGCGCGGGTGCGATTAGGCACTCGGCCATCGTTGGGGAAATGATAATGGATCGATATGTATCGCCAACGAAACGGAAACTCGATTTTCTAGTAATTTGGTATGTAGCTTCAATTAGCTTCGCAGTGGAATTACGAGACGTATATTTCGAAACGATTTCAATCCGTGTACATTGTTTATTCACGCAGGATTATACGATAATAATTAAACTAAATACCGGCGGTTCGCAGTGACTAACAGTCGCTATCGTTGTTCCGTGGCTGAAAGCCAAAACAATCAGTTCATACAAGACAATTGGAAAATTTTGCAGAAGCTAAATAGCTATTATTTTATAGTAAAAAAGATAAAAGCGAATAAAATGAGATAAAACAGAATGAATTAAATATTCTATTGTAGAAGAAGCATTTTTATTAAATAGTGTAAAAAGAATAATTAATATATGTGATAACATATATTAAAAATAAAAAATTATAAGAAAACCAACAATTCATTTAATTAACACACAAAATATATATATGTATATATATATATATATATATGTATATAAAACAAATATTTTAAAAATAATCCTTATCTAAAATTGTATAAAAAAATAATCGAGGCACTTTTAAAAATTATCAATGCATTTTCTATTAAAAATTTTGCCTTCAAAGCATTCTAGATAAACTTTCATGAAAATGCTTATAGCAAGGTATTCTAAATATATTACTGATAGTGAGTCGTAGAATTAGCCAAATTTTTTTTATAATGTTCATTTTTATAATTATTTATATTATACAATTTAGAAATGTAGATTTTTGCTATCTAATCAAAATGACGAATTTTTCAGGGTTTAATGTTCATTTTATTCTATTCATTCGTTAACAAAATAACAATTATTTTATTTTAGCAACTTTTCAATTGTCATTTTGTATGTCGAGTAACAGAACAATTGATTGCCATCAATATTATTCATCACACCGGTCGCATACACCGGTTGCATACTAAATTCTTTGATTTATAAATTGATTTATACTATAATTCAATTTATAAATCAATGATCGAAATTTGGTACTCACAGAATTTTTAATTTCTATTACATATGTACTATCATCAATTTTTGATACTATGATGTAAATAAAACACATTATTCTACAGTGGATATACTCGTAACAAATAGTAAACGTCTCGAAATATAGTCACAAGTTCGTACCTATGTATAATACTTGCAAATGTCAGTGACAGCGTGGAGAACTTTATAGCAGAATGTAAAAATCAAATCAAATTCAACAAAAATCATGTTTCCGTTTTGAACTTTGAGAACAACAGTTGCACACATCAAGCATGCACAAGCATTTCATGGGACAATGTGTTGAAGTTGTGGTGAAGGAAATTTTTCAGGAGGAGGATGTCTATTGTACCTGATTTCCACCCTGTCGATGACAGGGATACAGTCCGCACGGTTTGTGCAAATCGGCCTTGCGAGCGGGCGAGTCCAGACAGGTGTTACCGCCTTCGCCGAGGTTTCGGACCTGTTTGTTGTTAGTAATTTTTTCGGACATTAACGTGTATCCATCGCACCGTTAGTAATACCCAAGAATATATGTACATATTAATAAACAGATTATTGAGAAAGAAAGTAACGTCAACGATGTATCATTTGGACATTTCTGTTTAATATTTTTGTTATTTCCTCGACTTGACATTTCATCGTGAAACTTTGGAATTAAAATGGAAAATTATTCTCGATCGAATTAAATGCGAATGAGTATTCAGTTCGAAATGTCGATGTAAAAATCGCTGACGCTCTGCCTTATTAAAATCAGATTATAAAAATACACACGACGACACGCGACGCTTTTATACCTGTAAAACAATGTAACAAGATTAATAAATCCATGTTTTTGTATTTCTGGTAACGAGATTCGTTGACTCAATCTCTCGCGAGAATTCTAAAACAGAATATGAAAAGACAGAAAAGTCACGCTCTTCGTTGCGCAATGATTCTTTTTTTTTTCATGCACAGATTCTGCGGTATGCATGCCTGGCAAAGCGGGGACCGCGCAGACCGCGGATTGCGTTCTCCATTTTTCAAATAGACGGAAACAAATTGAAAATGAGGTCTGCTCGTATTTCGCTCGGTCCGACGCGTGTGTTCACGACCGAACCATACGATGTATATACGTGTGTTGCGTGCATGTGTGTGTGTGTGTGTGTGTGTGTGTGTGTGTGTGTGTGTGTGTGTGTGTGTGTGTGTGTGTGTGTGTGTGTGTGTGTGTGTGTGAGTGTGTGTGTGTGGG
>Ga0157363_1003343_pt1 | contig 14487 bp, 6 predicted proteins | sample AttsexASBM1_FD_111477 | JGI IMG/M metagenome (GOLD analysis project Ga0157363, IMG submission 111477) | Fungus gardens microbial communities from leaf cutter ant in Ribeirão Preto, State of São Paulo, Brazil - Atta sexdens ASBM1 | ecosystem: Host-associated > Fungi > Mycelium > Unclassified ...
CACACACACACACACACACACACACACACACACACACACATAAAATATAAATTTTCTGTGCCTTGATCAAAATGAAATATAACCCAGCAAACATTCAATCCTAAATGCATTTTTATTCATTTATAGGAATTGCATGGAGCATATCTCTACGTCTTTCAATCTAAAAATAATATTAGCTTTTTCTGTGCAACAACATATACAAAACACACATTGTGAATACTGTTAAATTCAAAATTTTGAATAGGAAATGCAGTTTTTCAATCCAATTGCGTCCAATTGAATCTAATTGAATCTAATTGAATTCAATTAAATCCAAAAAAAATTCGCTATTTAAAATATGCATTTGGATAGAAAAAATGGATAGAAAAAAATTTCAATCCATTTTAATCCATTCTCGTTTGCTGGGCGCACAATAAAAGAAACAGAGAACAGAGAATAAGAATTTCGACCTATCAGAAACTGTGTATTCTACAATATACGATTTCTCAGTTCAAGACGACAAAGCGTTGCTTGCCGAGCGAATGAGTATAATTGGTTCTTAAGCCGATTCTACATTAGTAATTAGTTTTGCAAGCCGATCGTAAGTTTGTTGCAACAGCCAATATGAAGTGTTGATTTCAAAATGCAAGCTTCAGATTGGCTGTCTCAATAAACTTTACCTGTAGATCTAATCAATCATGTTTAATTATTTGGCGAGCAGATCTAGCCGCATTGTCGACTTGAACGTGCTCAATATGATACGTTCATATCATTCTATAAAATTGATATTGGTGTCGCTAATGCATGAAAACTTCTAAAGCCTTGTGTCCACGATGCTAGAAATCAGTCCGAGATCTTGAACAGAGAAAAAAATCAAATCACATTTGAACAATTTGATCACATGACCATTGCGATTGGTCAATTTTTTCTTCATCCGAAGTCTCGAGGTTTGTTCGCGTCGCATACTTCAATGTGCTCCTGTTATAGCTCTTTCTCTTATTAGAGTGAGTAGGAACATTGGCAGGAGCATGTTGGAGCATGCGACGCGAATAAACCGTCGGAACGATTTCTAGCATTGTGAATACAAGGTTTAAGCGTCACACGAAAAAGGCCGAGATAGTCTCTCAGAAGTTCAGGTTTATCGTGGTTGAACTAGAGTTTATTGTTTCTCCGTTGAATACATGGTATTTGTATCATAGTCAATATTGGTATATTGCACAGCGCATCTATCGAGACAGGTTTGTTATATTTGTTGATTAATTGTAATTGATTTTTGGTAATCGACAATTCATTTTCTCTTTTTTTCTTTTTAATTTGAAAACGCGGCAATATCTCGATTATAATAATTACTTCAAATATAATTACTTCAAATTTCTCTGGTGAAGTCTTGTATCAGTTGTACATCATGTTATTTCTTTTGCTAACACCTAAACATTATTCAAATCCAACTTGTAAGTGCAATAAAGTTATTATTATTATATATTTATTTTAAGTGCAAAATAATCAACACGAAACAATATAGTTTTAGGTAGCAACTATCAAAAATGTTATCTGCAATCGTCAAAGAACACCAGAGCAAACAAGCTGTGAGAAAAGAAAGACAAGGTAAAAAATATGTAAATTATTTAATTCTGTGTTAAAGATTTTTATGATGATTTCTCAGTATAAAATTTGTGAAATGATTTAACAGAGCAAAAGCGGAAAGAAGCTGTTCAAGCTGCAAGCAATCTGACACAAGCCCTTGTTGATCACTTGAATGTTGGGTAAATAAAATTTTTGTTTATGATTTGATCTAATTTATAGATAGGCATGTATAAATGGTGGAATATATACCTGCGTCCCATGTATCTTAAGCCTGTGGCATATGATACTTGTTTTCTTACTGGAGTCCTAGCTAGATTAGAATCTTAGCATTGTACTGGCTGAATTAGAATCTTATCATTGTACTGACAGCATCGTAGTCAATACAGTGGTAAGAATTTATTCTCTCTAATAATTTAGCAAGAAAACAAGCATTGTATGCCGGCTTTAATGATTAAAAAACAAGTTTTATCATTTGCACATATATAATATTTAAAAATATATATGCATTATACATATATATGATTAATGTTTTATTGTTATCGTTATTATAGTGTAGCTCAAGCATATTTGAATCAAAAGAAGCTAGATGCTGAAGCAAAACAACTACAACACAGTGCAACTAATTTTGCTAAACAAACGCAATTATGGTTGAATTTGGTAGAATCTTTCTCAAGCTCTTTAAAAGAAATTGGAGATGCAGAAAATTGGGCACGCAGTATAGAAGGAGATATGAGAACTATAGCCACAGCTTTGGAATATTCATACAAAGGTATAAAGCTAATGAAATGTTATGTATAACTATATCTTTGTACAAAATGTAATATATTGCGTATTATTTTTTAGCCACGCAAGAAAATCAAAGTGTTGGTAATGTTTAAAGATATGTGATATGTAGGACATTGTTTTTTGTTAAATATAATATGGTTAGTGTCATGAGTAGTATAAAGATTTTTTAAAAATAATTTCATGATATGAGTGATAATTTCATTTTGTTAAGATATAAAGTTAATGCGATTTAAGTTGTCAAAGAAAAAACTGTTGTACATAGGTTTTTTTAGAACTAAATTGTGGACATTAATTAAATCTATTCTACAATGTGCTCTTTGTTTCCTGTTTGCTTTTTCCCACTTTTGCAACTGTTTTATCAAGAATTGCTTTTTTTGCTACATGTTTCCTGTTTCTTCCAAAGTTTAACTTTTATCTCGGGTGACATAAAATAAAAAACCGGATAAGAAGCAAAAAGCAAAATGTAAAAAATAGCAGAAAGCAGAAAACAGAAAACAAAACAAAAAACACATTGTAGAATAGAATTTAATGCATCTTGTTTTAATTAAAAAGAACTATTGAATTATTAAAGAAGAGATATATATATTTTATTTAATTCAGAATATTTCTGTGTTTCGTTAATTTTACAATCTCGTATATAATAAATTACTATTATAACATCATATTTGTACTATTATAACATCATATTTGTACTATTATAACATCATATTTGTACTAATATAATTTTCAGTTTTTTTGTTTAATATGAATAGCCATAAAGAAAAATCTAGAAAAATACATTATTTTGAAGTAAATTAGGGAAAATATATTCAATAATTTTTATGTAATTTATGGATTTTTTCCATTAATGTAGAATTATATTTATTTGATATCAAGATATTCCCTAATGTGTGCGCGCGCGCGCGCGTGTGTGTGTGTGTGTGTGTGTTAAATATACTTTTTTAATCTATTTTCCAGAGTTATAATACTTAATGAGTTAAAAGTTAAATAAAAGTTATAAATAATTTTTAACATCATGTAGTTACTTTTATACTTATTAATTTTATTAACTTTTTTTAAGTTAAAGTTTTTTTCTTATTCTAAATGTCAATACTATTTTCTATACAATCTTAAACGTTAGAGAATTAGAGAGAGTTTAAAAAAATAAATGATTGTTTGAGGGACACGATGCTTGTAGTGCTCAAAGATGAATTGGATTTACATTTAGGAAATGCTCTCAACAAGTTGCGTTGAAATCGACAAAACAATTAGTATGCTTGCCAACAAGCAAGTGAATATAATTAGTTGTTACTTAAAGATCCAACCAATCGCATTCAATCGCTCGACGAGCATGCTAGCAACTTTTTTTCTAGCTTGAAAGCACCCATTGGACGAGTTCAAGACGGCAAAGCGGCTTGCCGAGCGAATGAGTATAATTTGGTTCTTACCTATAAATCCAACCAATCATGTTTAATTACTTGGCGAGCAAACCTAGTCGCTTTGTCAACCTGAACGCCCATTGTGTTATACTATCTTTGTTTTACTAATAAGAGATAAAGAAAAAATAAACTATTTACATATAATTTTCAAAGAACTAGCGGACAGCTAGTCTAGTGGTTAACATAAAGTGGAATACAAGACTTTACTTACATTTTTTTACATTTTACATTTTACATTTCCTTTTTCTTTTATAATAACAAAATATGAAAATACCTATGTAAAAATATTAAAAATCAATTTTTTATTGTACAAGAAATATCTTTATTATTTCATGTAATTTACAAATAAAAGAATGCATCCAAAGAATATGGGGCCTGTTTCCCCAATCCAGTTAGGGAGGGTTGAAATAGGCATTAAATATCTCTATGAATTTAAAAAGGGTACATAAAAGGACAACGCAATTATTTGCATGACAATATCAATGCTTGTTTGTAAGCAACCAAGCCCGTCTTTGGTGAGATTTTTTTTACGATCTCCTTCAACAATCTCAAATGATCTAACCGAACTGTTTAACGAGATGTAACACGTGTGCAGGTAATGCAGGTATAGACTTAAAATCGGTTTAAACGCGTATAGAGTATAAATTACATACTGATAGATGGGACTAGCAATTGTGTGTAATATATTGTAAAACAAGTTATATAAGCACAACTTGCAATAATTTAATTTGCAATATGTTAATTTGCAATAACTTATTACTATAAGCGGCATTCACAGAAATCAGAACTAAATCACGTAGCCTTCCAAAAGTATCATAGATCTATATCTATATTATGATGTGAACGTTTAGTTAAAGGCCTAGTTTAGGTCACAGTATAGAGCAAATCGCACGGTGTAAACGTGGCCAATGTGTAGTAGAAGCAAGTAAGAGTAGGCCTTGTTCTGCGAAGGCGGCGGCCGCGCGCGTCGATCGCGAACGGTCAGTCAGTCGGCTATTGACACATCGTCCCAATATGGCGATAAGGTGGAAAACGATGTTCTCGCGCAGCGTGCGTCGTGATCTCATTCCTGTGCAGTGAGATTTTCCCAGGTAATTGTCTCATTATTCACGTATGTTACAAATGGTGGAGTCGCACTGGCAGAACTTTTTATGTCTCTCTTCAGATCCTGTCCTGTCATTTCCGTTTTGTCTGATCTTGCCTGACGTATTTAGAAAAACAATATGTGACACGTTAAATTAATAAGACGACTGCCGAATGAGCAAAAGGATCTTTGACTGAACAAAAGGATCAATCATTATTCGAGTTTCTTTATGTGTTGTTTAAAGGGATCATAATTTCAGTTCAAAACCAACAATCTAGACATCATAAATTGACAGTTTTTTAATTTATTTTGTAAAATTCTATAGATTCCATGAAATGTAAATATATAAATCAGGTTTTATGATAAATTCACTACCGTGTCTCCAGATTATACATACATTTATATCTTGTATTGCACTCGAATTAAAGTTGTAGTTATTATCAAATTATTTAAATTGATTTTGTTTGTTTACTCTGTTTATTTAAGGAAGATTAATCTATTTTTTTTTTAAATTTTATATTAGTATATAGATAGATTAAGCAAAGCTATATAGAAATAATTAAATGATAAATTTATTTCTTATCTTAGAAAAGAAATTCAACATAATGGACATTCTCAGATTCAGGAATCTGAACCTGATCAGAAATTTTTTCGAACAGTTTATTTATAGAACAATTTATTTATAGAAAAATAATTGATTTATTGTAACATATATTTCTTCTTATTATGTTTATTAAATTAGCATTATTTGAATTAATCAACACTGATTTGCTCCATTAGTTATCTATGTTGACTTTCATTATATGCTTGTGGAGATTTTATAACATTTTTTTATTTTTAGGTTTAATTTGAAATCTATCACTGGTAGCTATAACCATGGTATGAGCCTTACATCAGATGAAGTAGTGTTAGACAATAATTAACATTCTTAATCGCTGTACCTTTACTTGGATCTCTTTGAAAGATGCCAAGTTTACGGAAGAAAGTTGCCGGTTTCATGCGCCAATTGTCTATCAGCAACTTGGCCGGGGCTGTGGAAAGTATAGGCCTTGGGGAACAGACACTTCGAAGCCCGCAGTCATTAACTCAGGATTTTCCTGGTGGCTGTTTCATCACACGCTACCTCAATGGGTAAAAATAAGTCACACCTGAATATTTTCACATTTTTTTTATTTATTTATAATAATAATGATAATAATATTTATGATAAAATGTTATTCTCTAATTAATATGTCTACATTAATCTTCTTAGACTAGAAACAAAACAAGAAGGACCACCAATTTTACACGGCCGAAATCCAGAAGAATTGCCAAGCAAACAAATCGATATTTTTCAAGAAAATGAGGAAATATTCGCAGCCTACACTGGTCCTGATAGTGGTCTTACAGCAGTCAATCTTCAACAGAAACATTTAAGTATTAGCGATACTGACATTGATTACATTGATATGTTAGATCAAAATGAGCAATATAGAAGTGGTAAGTCTAAAGCAAAGATATTACTGAAATAGATTTCGATTTGTTATAAAATAAAAATACAAAAATTTTCTTAGGATCAACAACATCAAATATAACAATTGCTGGAGTTACCGATTGGTTTAATCCTCACGAAAATGCATATGGAATTGCGACTACTTTGTATGAGAAAAATCCTACAAATGACACCAGCAATGGAGAACCAATAGCCGATTGTTTTGGCATTGTAGCAAGACCAAACTCTGCCATACTGGCTCTTGCAGATGGAGTCAATTGGGGTAAAAACACAGATTTAAAACATATATGCTCAAACTATAAAAGGCAGAGATAAAAGTTGAAGCATAATAAAAGTTTTGTTTGATAGATGTATTTGTAACTTTCACATATATTCAATGAATACTCTTAAATTTTAAGTATTGAAATTTAACATCTGATAGAAAATAACTGATAGAAAAATCTAATTTTTTTTTCTTTATACTTATCTTTATGTTTAATCAGATTTGGTTTTTTTCTTCTCTAATCTTTCTTATTTTAATTGCAAGAGATACTTATTAATTCGGATTTTCAGGTACAAAAGCGAGTATAGCGGCCAGATCTGCAGTCCACGGAAGTATAGAATATTTGAACCAGACTCTATTTTGTTCATCTATTAATAGTGAAATGACAACGACAAAGGATATATTTATAGCGTTACTTCGATCATTCCATGCAGCACATTCGATGATTCTTCAAGAGCAAGGAATGCTTACTACCTTAACTGTATGCACCATCCTTCCACTGCCAAGTTCAAGTACTGATACAAATATATGCCAGAAAAAATATATTGCTTGTACCTGCAACGTTGGTGATAGTTTAGCTTATGTGTATTCAGGGTATGTATTTCTTGTTATGTATTTATAAATTGCAGCAGATAAGTTAGGATTATTTGATCATCATTTCTTATGCAAAACAGGAAAACTGGAGTAAGAGAGATAACGCGAGGATCTCACGATATTCATTGCATGCGAGACATGCGAGATGCCTTAGGAGCTCTAGGCCCAGTAGATGGTTCTAATCCCGAATTGAACAACTTAACGTTGGCTATAACAGAGGTCGAGAAAGGCGACATAGTGTTTTTGACAAGTGATGGAATTTCAGATAATTTTGATCCTGTGGTTGGAAAATTTGCAGTTTTGCCCAATCACAGCAGCGGCACTGATGCCACATTGAAAAGTCACGATGCGCGATTAAAAACTCGTCGAAGATCGACAGAAAATCTGCGGCACACTGAGTCGAGTAATAGTAATGTAAATAGCAACAATCTGCCAGTTGTTGAAGCTTACCAAAGGCACGAACTTACCCTGCTCAGAATGGAGGATCTGTTGAGACGCGGAGTTTCTGGAGAAGGACCGCCATGCAACAGTGCCAAACATCTATGCGAACTTCTTTTGGACTTTGCGGTAACAAAATAGAAATATTTTATAAAAAATGAATATATTTATAATAGGTATAGATTGCTCATTCCCTAATCTCGATATCTGTGCTCCGTTAGAATGAATTGAACATATTAGCTCTCTTCAACTCGATATTTGTTAGAAAGAAAGAGTGAGTAGGAGAGAGAGAGAGAGAGAGAGAGAGAGCACAAGAGAGTGATTTAAATCAGTTGAAATTTCAGAATGAAATTTTATACCGGTTACAGTTATGGTTCGAGATTGCTTTTGATTTCAGTGTCGGTTCCAGTCCTTTCGACGACAATGACTGTTCCAAATATACAATCATTGAAAAGGACCGAAATTAAAATGGTCCTAGTGACCGTTACGGTAAAAGAACTGAAATCAAAAAAATGAAATTGAGCTTCGGACATTATCTGGACCGAAATTTATCAGTCCAAGTCCTTGATTCAAACTATTCACTCTTTCTAAATCAATACCATAGTGACTTCATATAAATTTGCAGTATATTTTTATTATGTCTATTCATCGAGCAATATATTTATCAATCCCAACCCTATCCACAGGTACGTATAACTGCAGCAAAGAGGCGAATCCTAGAAGATACGGAATTGTACTACGCACAACATAAAGACGGTCACCTTGTACAACTCTCAAAACACGAACAAAGATCTCGAAGAAAAAAGACATTGGAGAAGATATCTATAATACCTGGCAAGCTAGACCACGCGACGGTTGTAGCATATGTAGTCGGACCCTAAATTTCTTCAAAGTGTAATTAACGATAGAGAGAATATAGTTTTTATTCGTATATAAAAATTGATAGATTAAACTTTCTATATTGTAATATTCTTATCTAGCGTTAATAAAAAGCGAATATATATCTTTTACAAGTCAATATCAACTCAATTTATCTTTAGAATTAATAAGTGTAATTAGAGTAAAAAAAACGCAAATTCCTAACATTGTTTTTGTATATCCAAAGTCTGTCAAATAGTATAATTTATATATATAGTACAAATTATTTGTACCAATGTAGATTAACTTTAATCTGTTTGTTTAATTTATTTTCTATTCTTTCCTAATCCTAAGAATCAAAGAAAGATAAAATGTTTATTGCTATTTCAAGACCAGCCTATACAAGAACATACAGAAAAATATTATAACAATCGGTAAAAGTGTAAAAGAAAACAAGAAAAACTAATAACAAATATGTATATTACTAAAGATTATTAAAATTAATAACAAATAACAAATTTAAACTAATAATATATCAAGAAAATAAAATAAATATGATAAGGAATAAATTAAAATGATATTAAAATTAAAATTATATTGATAGGAAAATGGACTAATTCCTAAAATTACTAGAAATGTAGTCCCAATTTTAATAAAGTCTACAGCAACATGCCATACATTTTTTTCCTATTAGATCGCATATAGTCCAACGGTACGGGATCTCAGGGATCTTGTGTGCTGTTACTGCGCAAGAACCAGTATGTTTATTGCATTTCGCTTTCTCTCCGCTCGAGAACGTTCTCGCATGCCTGTCTTTCGTTTCCTACCTTCGTGATCGCAAAAAGTTGCGGCGCCTCGACGCGGGGCGCCACCAGTGGCGCAGACTGGGGCCTTATAGTGCCGCGCCAATGGCAGCCTTGACAAATACATGATGGCCGTTGCCACCGAATAGTGTAACGCGTACATAGTACTGTCGTGTAACTGAAAAGTTTATTATTTTCAGTGGAGTATCGTCGTCGCGCGTGCTCCGTGTGCGTTGTTTTCCTCTCGGCGAGGTGCGGCGGATCGCGCCGAAACGCGAGATCGCGTGCAGCGAGATCGCGCGCGAGCGTGAAAATTCCCAGGAGGAAAACACGGGGTGGCAAAACCGCGTTCGCGTAGGTAATATTGACAATTTTTCGTCACGACGCTACGCGCATTTTTGCGCGTCGGCCGCCAAACGCGCGCGTCGCCGCGTCGCACACCGGCACCCTCGTCCTACCGGAGATCGTGATTTTATCCGAATCCCAGCGTTTTCTTTTGTTTACGCCTTGTCAGTCGGGCCTTTTGTTGTGTGCAATCCGCGCGCCGCTTGCACCCATGAGTGAGAGTGAGCCGTGTGTGATTCTCAATTCGTATGCGTGTGTTGGTGGCTTGTGTGGCACGTATCTCGCACACAGGCGCGCACAGTTATAACCTCAAAATATGTTTCCAGCTGGCGAATTCTCGTACGAACCTCCCGAAATGTTTCACCGGGATCCCTCAGCCTCTTAGAATTATCGTATAGGCTGAAGAGATCACCACTGTTCCGAAACACAGCGGTTCTCGTCTGCTCGTGACATGTTACACCGTTTCTCAGATCTCTCGCGTACCCCCCAAGGCGAACCCGAGAATATCACGATTCAGGCGATTTAATCGCGATAGAATTCGCGGAGAGCGTCTAGACTATTCGATTTTTTGCATAAATACTCTATTCGTGATAGTTAATGAAGTCTCCGCTTTTTCTTTGCAGAACTCAAATCGGTAGCAAAACCTGTGTCAGTAGAAAGCCTAGTGTGCTTAGCGACGTAAATGACATTTTTATTGAGAGAAAACGATTATTCCGACTGATATCTTGTGAGTAAAGGCATATAGTTATGATATTACACTCACGACAATTGATAAGTATTCAATAATGTCTGTGGGTTACTTCCTGGACTTGGGATAGCGCGTGACACAAATGAACTGTTACTTGTTGCTAAGTACTGTTAATATCATTCTCTGTGCATATCTTGAATGTGTTGTCATGGACAAATGTAGTGACGCTACATTTATAAATGGATAAGATCCTGCAGCAGATGCACTTTAAATATAAGTCAGGATATATTCACAATGCAATTGTACAATTGTTTTTTAATGGATAAAGTAGTTCGAGAGAGAACTACTTTCTATGTACTACGAAGCAATGCCTATAACGGCCACGAATGGTTAGTGCTGAAGCAAGATTTTTAAAGGTGACAATATACTTGGATACAAGTATATTTTAGAATTGACACAGTGTTGCCTGAGCTACGGAAGAAATTGTATGCATGACAGGAACAGGAGACGTAGGTCGCAGACGTGTTGAGTGGCGCCGAAACGCAAATATTGTTCTCTGTAACTGTTGAATAATTTTGGTAAATATGTGTATTAATAATATATATATATATATATATATTTTATTTAATGAATAAATGATTTCTCAGATATTAAATATAATCATTAAAGATACAACTTCGACTGTTATAGTTTATTGGTTCTATTTTTTACATGTATTTTTTACAAATAAGATTTTTTTATTATTAAATATAAAATATCTTGAATACTTTTATTAAACATATTTTAACTATATTTATTAAGTTGCTATTGGTTTTACTCAGTATGTATCAGTTTTATGAAATATATAATTTTTTTTTCATGCAAATTAAGATCTGATTACTGATAGTTACTGTCATTTGTATATTATGTTTATTTTATAAAATAATTTCTCATAAATCTCTGAACTTGTAAAATGAATGAAATGGTATTTTATATATTAATAGGAAAGAACCAAATAAGCTGGATAGGTGGCTAGACGCTACCCATAGTAAAGAGGGGCTGCGTGGGCATGCAGCAGCCTCAGTCACGCCCTCTTCTTGGGGACTCAGTATCCTCTACAACTTCCCCGAATGCGCGTCATAATAATCCAGTTACTGTTTTGACCCAACAACAAGTAAGATTTTATAGAAACGTATTTGCTTGTTATTTGATGCTCTTATACATAATCTCTTTATGGGTGCTTTCCATCAAGGACACAATCAGACACAGTAAATCGTTTCATCCTTGTTTAATGTAGGCAAACAACAAGGATGTAATGATTCACTGTGTTACATTGTGTCTGACTGTATCCTTGCTGGAAAGCACCCTATGTATCTCTCCTTCCAAGTTAAAATATCTGTACAGTTATTTTATTTGAAATCTAGAAAATACAAAAAAAATCACACAAAAAATACAAAGAAAATACAAAATTAATAGATCTTTAAAAAACCCCTTGTCATTTTTATTGCAGTTGCAGCAATTACAACAATTACAAGCCCAGAATAGCAGTGGCCAGTCGCTGACATTTGCTTTGCAACAGACATCAAATAATGTAAGCTGTTTTTTATTAGCAATCATATTTTATCGATTTTCATTCTGAAAAATATCATTCTAATGTTTACATTACTTATTCTTGCAGCCACAAGAGCAAGGAAATGGGTCGGCAACTGGAAATCACATAGTCTACGTAAATCAGTTGAATCAATTGAATCAGAGTACCATAAATCCCTCGGGGACTGGTATGGGCCTACCCCCGGCCACCCCCACTTTTGGGGTGGGCCTTAATATGGGATTGCCACTATCACTTCTAAATACCAGTCTTACATCTCTCACATCCAATGTTATCACCACATCAAATCCTCTGCTGAATTTGGGCTTGCCAAGTATAAGCACAGGGCTAACTACGATAAATCCTAGCCTGAATCATTTAAATGCTATCAATTCCAATCTAACGTCCAATATTGGTTCAAACAATATTAATAACAATTTGTCCAACTTGGGACAAGATTTAAATAGCATTAATACAGGAGTAAATACTGGGATAAACAGGCTCAATACAATAAATTCAAATATTAATTCTGGGCTATCTGGAGTAAATACTGGACTAACCGGTCCAAATTTGGCAAATCTAAACTCATCGAGCGTAAATCAGAATCTTACTGCATTGAATACCAATTTAACTGTCGCGAATTCCGGCGTGTCTGGTTTATCTGCAATTAATCCGAATACAAATTTGACTACTACCAGTATAAATTCTGGTGTAAATCAAGGTCTTAATCGATCTGCAAATGCCCTGGCAACTGGTTTGACGCCAACTAGTTTGAATTCTAGCAGTGCACAGTTTCCATTCCAAACGATACAGAGCATTCAGACTATTGCACCACACATTGTTGCCTCGTCAAATATAGCACATGTACCAAACTCTGCTATATCGCAACATCCTAATTCAAATATCTCAACAATCTCACAAATCTCTAATTCTGGAACTCTGACTAGTTCCAGCATATTCACAAGCACTCCCAGTGAATCGATTCATGCAACCACTGCAAATGTGAATCACGCTTCGAACGTGAATCTCACTACAAACATACCGCACCTTGGTACAATGCACCCTAATTTATCAAATATATCGACGTCAAATGTACAACATATATCCGCAAATGAACCGACCATGTCATTGAGTCATGTTTCTTCTTTAAGTTCCTCCCAGTCAACTGGATTTCAACCACAGCGACAATATTCACAGGGGATAAGCCCTGGGTTAAATGCATCAGTCGCATTAACAGGCACAACACAACCGTCGAATGTGGTCAGTACTATGAATACTGTTAAGTCTATGCAAAATATTCAAGGTCAAAACATTAGTTCGCCGGGTAGTCCGTTTTCAATACCCTTGAAAAGTCCAGCGTCTAATATAGCACCACCTACGCCGAGTCCTAGCCCTAATCGACTTTTACTTAGAAGTCCGGCTTCAAACTCGATACAGTCCAATCGGAATAGTCCAAGCCCAGTCAGCACGTCGACTTCGAACAGTAACTTTAACATGCAGATGCAAAGCCCCATGCAGAGTCCGATGAGTGTTAGCCAAATACAGAGCCCTGTACTTAGCCCGTATCCCCCTGCAAAAAGCCCTCATCTATTAAGCGGGAGTAATTCTCTCAACAATAGAAGCCCAGCACCTGGAGGTAGCCCTGGTCCACCTGTGGTAAGAATACTTGCAAAAATTTAGAAATTTAGAAATTTGCTCTAATTTCTTATTGAAATTTAGTTTCTTTTTACAATTTTAATGTAACATATATTTTAGTGATTTTGTTGAAATATCCGTTAATATCTCTAAGTTTTTTCGTTTTATGTTTCAATTTTGTTTTATTTAATGCTGTATTATATGCTGTATATCTGTACATAGGAATATATTCATTATTGCAGTTAGAAATTGAAGATCTCATTTAACGATATCTCATATAACTATTGTATATTCAGACGGCTATAGTCTACATCTTTTTTCTTTTATTTATCTGCTAAGAAAGATTATCTGCTTTATTTACTTGCTGAGAAAGAATACAATTTTAGTAATAAAAAGTTAAATTATCCATTTATCTAAACATCTTTTATTTTTCATGTATTCTAGGTTAGGCCTAATACACCCATATTACAACAAGGAATGCAGGTGTTACAAATAATTCATGGTACACCACAGGGTTATCAATCTACCCCAACTCAGCTGGTGACTAGGACTCAATTATTTGGAAATCAGCAAATACAAATAGCGACGAGTAAGCCTACCAAGCAACCACCGCAAATTTTGCCAAAACCACCAAATCAACAAACTAATACTTCTCAACAAAAGACACAAAGAGTTACTACTACAATTACAAATCAGGTATGATTTTATTTTTAATTGCTGTATTGAATTACTTGTATGCAATATATACATGATATTCAGTTATAATTCCAGTCTACCTGTTAATCTAGCCTAATCTTATCAAATCTATTCCATATAAAATATATAATCTATGAAATATTTTTTGTGTGTGTGTGTGTGTGTGTGTGTGTGTGTGTGCGTGCGTGCGTGCGTGCGTGCGTGCGTGTGTGCGCGTGTGTGTGTGTGTGTGTGTGTGTGTGTGTGTGTGTGTATGTG
>Ga0157363_1003344_pt1 | contig 14482 bp, 3 predicted proteins | sample AttsexASBM1_FD_111477 | JGI IMG/M metagenome (GOLD analysis project Ga0157363, IMG submission 111477) | Fungus gardens microbial communities from leaf cutter ant in Ribeirão Preto, State of São Paulo, Brazil - Atta sexdens ASBM1 | ecosystem: Host-associated > Fungi > Mycelium > Unclassified ...
AAAATTTAACTTCGTTAAGATACAAGTTAATTTATAATGAAATTAATTGAATTAAGAGTTAAGTTAATAAAAAAAGTAATTGAAAAGTTAAAAGTAAATTTGTTTTTTTATTTTTTTAATTCATAATTCTAGAGTTTTAGTTTTATAAATAACGGAAATAACAAATATATACTTCATTTAGAAAATACTCTATATTTTATTTACATGTTTTGTTTATATATACTGTTTACTATATAAGATTCGAATATAAATGGACTGTGATATGACTAAAGCTTCAGATAATACGAGGAAGTAGCGATAGTAATAAGGAATAATAGATTTCAATTTATCAAAAACTAGATCAAAATACACGGTTTCTGACAGATTGAAATCTGGGAGTCGATTGTGTAATTTAAAATGAGATGAAAATTACAAAAGTGAGCACTAAAATATTTATAATTTCATTGGTCAATACCTAATAAATTTGCTCACTTTTGCAATTTTCACCTCATTTTAAGTTATTGTTATTGCCGCATATTATGTCTCTGAGACTTAACTTCAAAGAATTAAATAAAAAATTAATAGTTATGGATAAAATGTAACTAAATAAAGTTAAAAAATTAAGAGTCTAAAATGTAACTAAGTTAAGTTAAAATTAATTAACTTTTTAACTTTTTAACTTAACTTTTATCTTTTTAACTTAGGACTATCCAACTCTGTAATTACCATATAAATATATAAAATTAAATAACGTATGAAGTTCAGTAAGAACCTGTTCAAAATTTAATATTTTTAGTTAAATTTATTTTTCTAGCAAAATCTAGTGATATATTTTATAAATATGCATTGCATCCCATTCGTTTTAGTTAGTCTTTCGTTGATGATTTATATTATTGGTATTTTAATCGATATGATCGCTACTTAATATTTTAAGTATGTATTTATAAAAGTTCTACCTGTTTTTTGTTCCTAAGAACAATCTCCAGTTCTCCCTCGGCCCGAAGTCATAAGGATTTTGATAAAACTTATTCTGAGCACTATACTTTTTAGATTCCGCACTGTTGATGTGCGCCTCGATGCTCGTCTCTCCTCGAGTAACGAGACGAGCATGCCACCAGGCTAGAGCACCCAATGCTGCACATGTGGCTATACAGATTAGACCCACAAAAATTATCAATCTTTTTCGCCATTCTTTGATCTCAGTTTCTGCTGCCTGTCTTGCTATTTCTGCTAGCTCCTCCTTGCTTAGATGATCTAATGATTCCGTCTATCAATCAAGCATGCATTTAAGATTTTGATTAAAGTGATAGTTAATAAAATGTATTTATGAGCAATTAACTAACGTACCATTGGAATTATTTCCGAATTATTAAGGCGTACTGGATGACCATCTAATTCCGGTTCCTGATCAGGGAAGAACTCCTCATAGGCGAGTTGCACGCCGAATATCATAATGAAGATAACGCCAATTACAGTATAAACCATATATAGGAAGAAATACCGATGATTATAGTGACCAACACAATTGTTTAACCATGCTGTGTATTGATTAAGGAAGACTTATTACATGTTGCAAAAAACGATTATATATAAATTTTCATTGACAATATATGCATGATTAATCTATGGTGAATATAATTAATTGATGAAAATTGGCTATATGTATAAAATTAATTAATAAAATATATAAGGATACGACAATGATGATCCATTTTGAGGATACACTTGTTGCAAACAGAACAATGATGTGTTCTGGGTGGCTTTGGTTTGATGCATTTCTTACAGATGCTTACAGCCTCTGGTATAAGGCCTCCCTGAGGTGGATTTCCTGCTGGCACAGTCACACCCATATAATAATGAAAGCAGACATTAACCAGTAGCCAGTTTCCAACTAGCAATAAGATTATCGTCATTAATGGACTCCGTTCCCACCACCAGGGTAGACCTACATAGTAGGCAATGTATACAATACTGATGGTCAGCAGGCTCACCATTGCTACAAACACCTATGGACTGCAGCACTTAGTAAATATATTGTGGCTGTCTTGAAGTTTGTGTTATACGTATAAGTAGAACAAAATATCATGGAACATTTTATGAAACTTCATGTCTTACAGCATATACTAGTGGAGTGAACTATGCTGAATAATGATGCAAGCAAAATGGGGAATATTTGATTGTGATGTTTTCTCTGTTAATGTCAGGAGCGTTCATAACGAATAGGAGGTTTTGTTATTAACATTTACAAAGTAAATATTTATTTATACTTTTTGTCAATTTATCTGTGAAATGATATGTCCCCGATATAATTTATTATCGTCTGTCGCTTTACACATAGTAATTAAACAAAAGGCTGGCATTTTGTAAGAGTTTATGACGTCGTATCACATTTCGCTGCTATCATCAGCTGTCACCGAACAGGAGTGGGACCCGATGAGTCAATTACAAATTGAAAGAGAAAGAAAGAAAATCATTATCAAATATCTCCTTCTTTGTCTTACTTGCCAGCTTGCTAGTTCTCTATGTAAAACATAGGCGATGTTCGCTCCATTATACATATGCTCTAATAAACATCATGTAATACTTCATGTAATAAATATAGTCATATGTCCAAGTATTACTCATTTATTGTAGAATATAAATAAAATATATTCACCAATTATAAAAAAAATACTTTAATATTAACGCAACATAATGTAATTCTAATGAGACAATCTTTAAAAATATGTTTCAGTTAATTTAAATCGGATCTTTTAAAATTTGAGTTTATCATCATAAAGATTAGTTTTTAAAATATCAAAATTCTAGTATAAATTTTTTTTATCTCAACTGAATTAATTACATAAAATTTATTATTAAGCATAAAAAACATCTTAAATAATATATGAGATTTTGTAATTCAATACAAGGACAAGTAATATAAAAAAATCTTACCGGACCCAAAAAAGAAGTGAAATTCTCGACAAACCAGAACATGGGTTCCATAAGTATATCACAAATGTAACTCCAACTCAAAAAGTCATTGTAGAACAAAGATTTTATAGAAATTTGAAGTCGCCACCATTTCTGTTTTAAATTATCCCTTAAAACAAGTCGAATTTGATCGTCATATTTATTAAGTTCATATAAATTTATGGTATAAAGGATCGATAAATGGGGAGGAATTGAAATTCAATAATTTTTAATGCAATTAACATAAAGAGTAGGAATGAAATAAACTTGTGATAAAAAATAAAAATTAATAGATATCTGGTAAATATAAAGTTCAACAAATATAAATATTTATGAATTTACCGAAGAATACTTGGCGTCTTCGTCAAAGACCATTGTATTTTCGCCATTTTCGTTTTTGTCCTCAAATGTTCTCATAATCCTGGCATATTAAAGTCACATCTCGCGAACACGCGTTCGCTCATCGTTACGTTATACTTTGTACATCTTGATAAGACATTTGATAAGGTACTATGACCGATAATTACTATTGCAGCAAGAAATACTAACCTCAATTGATTTGCAAGTACAATCTCGCCCGCCATATTTATTTCAAGGAAAGAATTTAGTGTAGTCAGTAGAGTGTAGAAAGTACTGCAACTATTGGTATTAAGATAAAAATGTATTATTAAAGAAAAAAAACGTATACAGTGTTATAAATATGTTTATAATATAAATATAATGTTTATTACATATATTCGCAAATTTAATTTTTGTAAAATCGTGTTATTTATCAGAAAATAGAAAAAACAAGTTTATATTTTCCCGCCATTTTACAAGCGATATTTTTAAAAATAATCAAAAACATTCGCAAATGTGAGAATTGTTCATTGTGAAATATACATATGCATATATAACACACAAACACACACACACACACGCGCGCGCACATAAATACAATGTTTATATATATGTATATTTCTATTCTATATTTTTAAAAATTAATTATGAAAATTTGTTTAATAGTCATCCGTTTAATAAAAATTTAAAATAGAATATTGAATTCTTATCAAGTTTTTAACATAATACAAATATAAATAGATATATGTTCTTGAATTGTATATTTTCTAATGCTATATTATATATTTTAAAATAATATTTTAAAAATTTCATAGACAAATGACTGAAATAACAGTGATTCACAGTACAAAGGTAGATTTATTTTCTCACAGGTATGCATGAGTGTACATGCGTTTTAACAAAGGTGCATACACGTATATGTACAAACTACACGCTAATCTTGTTAAACACGCAAAAGGCGCATTTTGCATTCACAACGCCAAAAAATTCGCAATTACATTTGCGAACAAGAATAAATTCATAGAATGCTTTTAACAGTTAATTTTATATATATATAAATAATATATATATATATATATAAAATTGTTTCTGTCAGAAAGATTAAATCTTAAACTTCAACAATTGGAGAAAGAGTGTAATAAGTGATATTAATACTTTATCTGCCATGAAGACCGAAATAAAATAGTGCAAAAAAAATTCTTCTTTTTTAGAAAAATTAAATATAAAATCAAAGCATACTCGAATAATTAAAAATTTTGTGCAATTAAAGCATTCCAAAAATAAAATATTTTGTAAATATCAAGATCATATAAAGATTTAATATTCAATATCAAAAGATTTAGATATTAAAAGAAAATTCTGAAATAAAAATAATATCGAGAGAGCTAAGAAAATACAAAAAACATTTTTGATGGCACGTATGGCAGACAACGAGTTATCTTAACTTCGATAATATTTTTATATATTATTTATATATATATATATATATATATATATATATATATATAATATACACACATATATATATATATATATATATATACATTATTTTTATTATATAATAATAAGGTACAGGATAATCACACGAGGTACAGGCAAAGTAGTAACAGAATAACATTAGTTTTCCTCACTTGGCCTGAGAAGAGTACTGCTTTGTAATCGATGATTTAAAAGTTCGAATTTGGCATTCATAATAGTACATTAAAGATTAAAAGATTAAATTTGGAAATATTAAAGAGCTAGGGCAGATATGCCCTTAAAGAGTCAATCGAATAATATTATTATTAAAGATTTTCCAAGGTTAAACACTTCGCAACATTATGCAAATATCACATAGCGAATTTGATTGAACTCAGTGTTCACTAATGGATATTAAAGTCGTTGTACGCAAATTGTAATAATAATGTATGCTTAATATAAATAAAGATCGTTTAAACTATGAAATTCTCAATACACTTTATTGTGCTGTTAGATAAAATATTTTCATTATAATTTGAAGTATTTGCATTTCACTTTTTTATAGTCATATACATTTAAACAGTGTACAACAATTTTAATAAGCACTAGTGTGCACTAATACGTCCAACTGAATTTGCTAATAGTAATTTTCTAAAAATATACAAGTCAACAGAAAAATTTCTAGAAAGAAGAAAGACGCACATCTCTTCTGTAAAATCATTTAAAAAATTCGAAAATCGATTTAAAATCGATAATCAAATTCAATTGAATTACGAATATTTTTTCTATTTTTGCAAATTAAATTTTTATCGATTACTTTTAATTCATCTATTGTAGAAAATTGAGTATCTGAACTAACGATTTATTTTTCCTGATATAATGAATAATTTAATAATTTTATATATAACATAATAACTTGAGATATTTTTAATTATAATTTCAACATTAAAAAAAAATTCTTAAAGCTATCTCTCTCTGTGAAGCTTCGAGAAACTTTGAACAACTTAAATCGTTGATTCTTTCAGATTTTCAATTGTTGAACGACGTATCGGAAGTTGTTGTATTTGAAAGACTGGGTAGGTGTGTAACGAGGTACATACATATTTACAAAAGACACGTGCGAAATGATTCTCCAGGGCCTTTTCTTAAAAATACGTCTCGAGCAATGACATTTCGGTTGGTTACACTTGATTTTTTTTTTCGCAAATGTCGAATTATTGCAATTTGTATTACTCTTATAAAATATAAGCTAGCGATTCGTAAACAGATTTAATTAGATATTTGTTTTTTTTTTAAGAAAAGTCTTTTTAATACTTTCAATCAACTTTTCTTACGTATAATTACATATAATTATTAAATCATTGAAAATTTACGTATTCCTCTCATCTATAAAACCAAAGTAGAATAGATCGATAAATAGGTTCATGATATTTCATAATCATTGCTCAAAGCGTATTTGATAATCTGATACTGAAATTTCCGATAGAATATTAAATTCTCATAATACGGTGTCCAGAGTATCGAGACTTCGCAACAATTGCTCATCCTTGGAGCACCACTGCACCAGCTCTTCGATGGTCACCACACCGTCCTTATTCGCGTCCATCAACTAAAAATATGCATAAAATATTATTGATATTACTCAATTATTAATAATAATTAACTACACGAGCCATACAATTATCATCCATCATTAAATATTCATCATTATGAAATAAAATTAAAAAATATAATACATATGAAATATATTTAAAAGAAATATTACAATTTTTTAGAATAATTAATGAATTCTAATATTATTATTAACTATGTTCTGAAAGATCGCAAAATATTTACAATTTACAACTTTTATTTCGTTATTAATTATCTTCATTTATAAATGTTAGCTTCAGTTCTGTTTTATTAGCTAATTAGGGCTATCGTATTACTTACATGAAAGATACGATCGACGTGTTCGCGAGCGGCTACATGCGGCTCAAGGATTTGCGGTTGCGTGTAACGACCCAACATCTCGTAAATGGAGCCCACAACATCCAGCATTTCCTCTTTACTTATCAAGCCATCGCCATCCAGATCGTATAGACCAAATACCCATTGCAACTTCTCCTCCACCGATCCTCTTGACACCTTCGACAATATAGTGAGGAATTCCTATTTAAAAAGAAAAATTTGTAACTCAGACTAATAAACCTATAATTTTCCTGTAAAACTTGAATAGAATCGTCTAATCAGTAAATATAAAGCAGAGTTCAAAATCATGGGGAATATTTCCGTGTTCCTTTTAGAACATTTTATTTGCGAACATTTTACGTCGCTCACCTCAAAGCTTATCTTGCCGGACGGTTTCCTCTTCATGGTGTTGAAGACATAATGAGCGTATTGACTTGCGTCTACAACACGTGATCAAAAAGGGACGGTAATGATAACTTAAACAGATTTATATGATTTCTTCGTGTAACACAAGATAGATTTGTTTGCCTAATAAAAAATATAAAGCTTTCAAAATTTAGAAAATTCTTATTATGTAAAAAACCTGTATATAAATTAATATTTACTTTTTCATTTTAATTCGGTTAACATGAAACCAGAAAATTTCGAAAATCAACAAAATCTGATGTGAACGAAATATAAGAAAGAAGCTGAGACAGAATATCATCTAAAAATTTCATTTTTACAATAAAAACGATTATTTTATTTATTTACAATTAAAAATTCACAAAGACAGAAAAAAGACGTTTGTATTTATCGTTCAACAGATCAGTCGGAATTATCAATATCATCATTGTTGTTATCATCATCATCCCTTCATTACCTCCCTGCGGAAAGAATTGCGAGAAGATCTGTTTGAAAGCATCTTCGTCGACCAGACCGGTCGGGCATTCCTGTTTGAAACCTCGGTAGATCAGCTGGATTTCCTTCCGCGAGAACCTGGTGGTGGCCGCGAGAGTGGCGAGCTCCTCCGGCTTGTGTCGACCGCTAAGAGCGAGCGCGGCACCCCCGGAGCTCCCTAAAACGCCCCCGAGTCCATCAAGTTCTCCTTCTGCAAGTTCGCAAGCCCTTCACTCCTAAGACTGCGTCGCGCCTTCGAGATGCTCCCTCTCGCGCCTCCCTCCTCTTGTCGTAGAGCGCGGGAGAGTGAAAATCTTCGCTCGAAGAGTTCCAGCAATCTCCCGTCGCCCGTGATTATCGAGAAGGGAGGTCTCCAAATCCATTTTTTTCTATTTGAAAAAGATAGATATGAAAGGGTCCTTTTCTTGCCTTATTTTTTTCTACTTTTGAGGGAATCATCGTGACTGTAGATCCCTGAAGAAGGGATATACTCTACTCTAGAAGGGACCTACACAGTGCGTAAAGACTTGCAGGCGGAGAAGTCGTGAGAGGCGAGAGACAACAGGGGTGAAGAAATATGAAGATAATTTGCGCTACACAAGGTCGCTCGGTTTTTTTATAATTACGAATTTATAAACTATATATGTTTTTTTTATATCAAAAATAAATTAAATACTTTGTAAAATAGAGAATCTAAATTTTAAAAAATTAAAAAAGATAAAAAAAATTAAAGAAGAAAAAGATCAGTTACATATATTTTCATATATAAATATATATATGTATATATATATATATATATATATATATCTACATATAATAATTTTCTTTTTAATTTTTATTGATTTTTTTTGTATATAATTAAAATATTAATTAATTAATTCTTAATAATTTATTAATTAATCATTATTTTTAACGAGCGTCTTTGTCTCTATAGTGCAAATCATTCAAGAAGATAATTGAAGAAGATTGAAAAAGAGTTCGAAGAAGACATTGCGAGAATACATTTTTCATATTTTTTCTAAGAGTGAAAGGATAACCATGGATTCTACTGTGCTGGGTGAGATTGTTTTGTTCCATAAAAAGATTCGATCAAAGATACTTCTTGTGGTAAATGCAATTAATTGCATATAGTAATTGTGCTTGTTTCTTCAATTGTTTTGAGAGAGAAAAGATATATTTTATAAAAGGAAATGATTCAACAGTTTCTAGTAAAGAAATACAAACTATAAAATAAATATAATTTCCAATTTTTTAAAATATTTTCATTAACATAATATTTATTAACAAGTCAATTAACTATAAGAATTAAATATTATATTACTATATTACTAGTTAATCAAATAATGATAGAAATTCGTTATTAAAAAGCGATAATCCTAAAGAGAGCTACTCATTATTTAAGCAATCGATGATAATTTAATACAATGTACATGGAAAGAATCTAAAGATCTAAGAGCAAAAATATCTAAAGATTCAAAAAGAGATCTAAAGATGCAGGGGTTGAAAAGTCTGAGCATTCAAGTGTTTACAAACACATTTAAGGGCTGTAAAATTTTGAGATCTAAATATTTAAGAATTTAAAAATTTGAGAATTAAAAAATGTGTAAATATATATAAATAGTCTAATAATCTGAATAATCAAATTTAAGCAAGAATCAGGGATGTATGTAAAAATTTTCATTGCAAATTTATGTCGTCTACAACTTACTGATGATAACATGTCAAAGATCACTTTCTAAAGAATTGCGATGTTTTGTCCATTCCCTATGCATGCTGCGACTATTAGCTCTGGTCCCGGGTATCCGGGGTTGCCATAGTAACGATGCAGCTCCTACCCCTTATTTCCTCTCCACCATCCCCTCCTTATGTGAATATTAGGTGAGTATTCGTCAAGAAATGCAGAGGGATCTTTAAGATAAATTCTTCGTAACGTAGAAATTTTTTATTTATAAAGGGGGGAAAGGTTTAATCAAATAGCATTATATATATAAATATTTATATAAATAAATAAAAAAAAATTACGGAAAAAACCTTCTTTTTAATTTCTTCGGACTAATTTGTTTCATATAAGGTGCTAGAATTAATTTTGCCTTTTACTAGGAAATATTACATTGCAAGAAAATTTAGGAATCTATAAATATATATGTATAAATCTAGAGGATTCTATAAGATTAAAAAAAAAGAATTTAATTATAAAAAATTCTAGACTCTATAATTAAAAAATAAAAGCTAAGATTTAGATGCAAAAAAAGTTTTACGTTTATAGAAAATATTATATCAAAATAGACAGTTAATTAGAGAGATTAGAAAATGAGGATTCAAGAACCTCAAAAAAGCTATAAGAATTCAGAGGTCCAAGAATTACATAAAATCTTTAAAAGTCTTAATAAAAGGCGAAGATTTAAAAATTCGAAAGTTTTAATTCTGAAATTTTAAAATACAACATCACCATAGAGAAATAGGTGCACAATTGAATCGAGTGCGATGAAGGAGGAGGAAGACTTCGTAAATATCAAAAGACGAGTATTTAAACGAGAATCGGAGAATCGATAAGCGAAACCTGGAAAATCAAAGAAAGAGTGTTATCCAAAAATATCATCTCCCAAGATATATCCAAAGGCTCGAACGAAGGCTCGAAACCGACATGGACATGACCTTTGACACATTAACAGTCCTGATGGTGCGACAAGGGGTTAGACTCCGACCTACGCAAGAACTACCATTCATAGAGCACGGGATTACATACAAACGGACAAGGTAGACAGACAAATAGATAATCAGGTGATTTCCACAGAGGTGGGAAAGGTGTGAGAGAAGAAAAGAAGAGAGGACCCGAGCGCTGATCATCGCACCTTGGTGCTGCATTCGGCAATTATCACCCCCCGGCTGTCGCTCTGCTTGTCAACGACGCTCTCCGCTGAGTAGTCGATCGACTGGTCCAAGTCAACGGCAGTGGCACATATATTGAACGGTGTCGCACGGACACGAGGCGAGGAAGCAGGAGGAAGAGCTCGATCGCGGAGCAGCCTTTCTTTCTTTCGTTTTACGGTCGTTCGCCTTCAGGACTTACGTTTGTCGCGGCTCTTACGTGCCTTCATCGGCCAGCAAGCGCGCAGACTTCCTGCTCGACCTGCCCCCGATATCAGCGGCGGGACGAGATTATCGGGATTACTCGATTCACCACCACTAATCGACGCGACGCATCCCGAGACACGCTCCGAACGAGGAGCTCCGCACGCGCAATATGAGAAAAGGAGAGAAAGAGAGAGCAAGAGATACAGCAAAAAGCTGGACCGCAGTTGTGGATGCTGCACACGGGATACGTTGCTCTGGCTGCTGCGGTTGCTGTCCGTCCTTCGCGATGCTGGACGGATGGCTGCGGATGACGTTACACTGCGCCGATGGTGCCACACTGAACCATCGCGGGGGGTCCGTAGGAAAACGTGCCACACGTCGCTTTTAACGCGCAAGTGCGACGATCTTCGACAGCCGGTGATAGAAACCTTAGACAAAAAGTTTCAAATCGCTACTTCGAATGAACTGTCTCATCGAAAAGTCGAAAATTCTTAAAAATCTCCCCCAAATGTCTGGAAACATTTATATCCAATAAAATTTTTTAAATTTTTTCTCAATAATTAAGAGCTAAGTGTTAGGTATTAAATACAAAATATTAAAATAAACTTTCTAATGCTTATTACAAATAGAATAAATTCTACCAATTCGATTAAAAAGAATTTAAATTTTCCAGCTTTTTTTATAATTGGAAGAATTAAATCTATTTAGCTTAAAAATTAAAAAAATTGTATTTAAATTTGTATTTCTTATTAATTAGAATTTAGAAAAAAGTAAAAAATAAATGAAACTACAGTATCTACAGTATATAATCGATCGTTCGAGACTTCCAAGTTCTAAATAAAAATTGAAAGTTTAAAAAATGAAGAAAGTTTTTGAATCTTTGAAAAGCTATCTCGAAGGCCTCGAAAGCCCCAAAGCTCTTAAGAAACGGTAAATATTGTATTGTATCACGAAACAGAATTGACAGCCCGTCTCTACTAACTGCTTTACTTAAATTTCGACTTATGAACATATCTTTCCAATAATACAATTCTATTATTGAATCCGTGAGATGTCATTTCATAAGACATAGCTGACAAATCAGGCTTACCACTTTAATTACTAGTTGTTTCAATTTAAAAATAATTTGTCCGTTAATGTTCTACGTAATTAGAAAAAAAAATATTAACGTATTCGGCTAGTCATCAAGAGTTATCAAGCACAACTAAAACGTTTATAGGCTCGTTCTTTTAAGCTAAATTTATATATTATCGTTCAGAAAAAAAAGAGAAAAAATAAACTGTGTAAGAAGTTCAACTGTAAAAAGAAGATCTATTATATCAAATGCAAATAATAATTTAATAAAAGTTTCTATTTCCACTTTTCAATAAATCTCAGCTTCTTAATATGTATACTTATTTCAAAAATTCTTTCAAGAGAGTCCAATATTTTTATCAAAATATTTATCCTCATAGAAAATACTTAAAAGCATGTAACCATTCGCTTTCTATTCAAATAGCCATATATCGATTCTGTATGAAGGTAAGTCGACGAGCTAAAGTGAATCAATTCCCCATTGGATTTCGCAAAAATAGCGAACGGTTAATTAATTTATAGCGTTCTTATACTTATTTACGTCAAAGCGCCAAATGTCGATATCGCCTGAATGTTGTAATCGAGGTATTTGGAAGCTGCGATTATAGAATAGTGCAAATAAAAGATTCGTAACAAGTATCATAGGTGTATCCAATAGAGAGGAAATGATTCAAACTTCCACCCAAATCACTTTTTATTCATTTTTCTATTTTTAATTATAAAAAATATAACTTTATTTTTCATTCTAAAAAATTTTTTTGTTGTTACACATAAAATATTTTTTTCTTCCTGTTACAATTATATAAATAATTTCTAGAACTTGCATTAGTTAGAATTTTGACATTATTTTATATACATAAGAAAAATTTCGCAAGGTTTTTAAGTCGAAAAGTAGAATATGCGTTGAGATATTAATGACTATGTTTAGCAGAAAAAATAGTTTTGCAATTGTTGTTAGATTCTTTAAAATAATTGATTTTTGCCTTTAATTCTTTACGAATCTAAAAGTATAAACTAATTATATTAAAGAATCTTACAACAGTTGCAAAATTATTTTTTCTGCTAAAAATGTAGCCATTGAGCACTCAATTCTTAAATATACATTTGTTTTAAATAATCATATTTTGTCTCTATTTTCTTCAAGAAAAAAATTAATTATAACTTACAAAACCTAATATTTTTCTTATTCAAAATTAGGAATAAGAAGATATTTTATGTTCTAAAAATCCAAAAAAGCAATTGATTAACACAAAAAATTATTTATGCGACAGAATCGATAATCTTTCCCTCTTGGATACGACCATGCAAGTATTTCAATATCATTTTGAATACTTCTTTACATTGATTACAGTTAATTCTTCCAATTAGAGAAAATTTGAGAGTATATCTAAATCTTTTAATTAAAAAAAATCTCTTAATTAAAAAATCAAATTAATGGAGTTACATCTAATATTTATTCTTTTGATTCTTCCTTTTACTTTGAACTTGCACAAACTTTTGCATACGCGTGTCTGAATCTTGGTCTTCTGTAAATTTTTCATGAGTTCTCGACGAACTTGTTTCCGCGTAAACAAACTCGCAAGTCGATACGCAAAAGTAGCACATATAAGAATATATTCCAGTCCACCTGCGACGCAATTCATCAAATATAGAGTACAAAAAGTATTCGTACAGAAAAAATATTTTTAAAAAACTTTTTAAAAATTAAATATTATCCAGCGAGAAATGAGTCATCGAATTGATGTCGAATCAATATTGATACGATGATTTCAATATCAATTCAACGTCGATTCGACGTTTAATTGATGATTATTTCTTGCTGGGTAATTAACAATTTATTCATAAAGTATAAAATAGATTATATGTTTCTTAAAATTATATATACCAAAAAGATGTGTATTAATTGTGAATTAATTATAGAAAATATATCATCTGAAAAATAAGCGAAAATTAAAAGTTCCATTGTTTGGATGCTCAAAAAGTATTCATACAGTCGAAAAATTTAAGCTTATAATATCAGAAATACATGCGAAGCTCGTTTGTTTATGTTAGAATTCATTGTATAAAATTGCTAATTTATTTTCTACAAATAAGACTTTTTTTAAAAAACTTTCCTTGTACGAATACTTTTTGCCTTCATTGTAAATGTTGCTTTAATTGTTATATTAATTTAATATTATGTTAATTGTTATATTATGAGGTTTCTCTTCTCTCTCCTGTTTTTTTTTCTCTAGTCAATCAATTCCTGTAATTTCATTTAAAATATTAAATGCCCTAAAAACAAAACTGAAAAGATCTTGCTTAATTATTTCATTTTTTGATATTGCATGTTTTGATATTGCAAACTAATTAAGTTCTCCGCAGTTATGTTCAATCTAATGAGCACATTAGTGCTCATTAGGTTGAACATTATGAAAATTGTTACGAAAATTTATTTTACTTTTATAGTATAAGATATTCCATAAGTGTTAATGTGTTTATACAAATTTTTTTATACAATATGAAATGTCTTCCATCTTCGCTACTACCGCCAGTCGAAAAAATAGCGACTTTACTTACTGTGTTACTTACTTTGCTTAATGATTTCTTAAAAACGAATACCGGAAGCCATATTCAGACAAATTTCATGTTATTCCTTGCGACATCAAGTTTTATATTTCATTATTTCAAAAAATTTAAGAAAAAACTTTTTACAATGAATAAAAAGATCACTTTCGAATAAGCTTTAGATAGGGATTCTATGTGTGTGTGTGTGTGTGTGTGTGTGTGTGTGTGT
>Ga0157363_1003345_pt1 | contig 14482 bp, 2 predicted proteins | sample AttsexASBM1_FD_111477 | JGI IMG/M metagenome (GOLD analysis project Ga0157363, IMG submission 111477) | Fungus gardens microbial communities from leaf cutter ant in Ribeirão Preto, State of São Paulo, Brazil - Atta sexdens ASBM1 | ecosystem: Host-associated > Fungi > Mycelium > Unclassified ...
ATATATATATATATATATATATACTTTCAAATGTTGCTTATTTACTGAGGTTGTGATATGGCATTTCAAAAATTGATTGTTCATTTCTGAGAAGTTTCAGAAACAGCATTATTTCGTTACTTTCTCTATTAGTTTCAACAATCTATGCATTCTTTGCCGAAATGTTACGTTGAAACAAATTATAAAATGTAAATTAATGAAATATAAAACGACTTATAATCACATTAATTTATTATATTCGATTTTTATTCATTTCCAACTTCTATTATCTCATTTTTATTTTTATTTTTATTTTATCGTTTTAATTCTTATATAACTTATTAATTACTGTTTGATCTACAATATGTTTATCTAATTTATATGTACGGTTGAAGAAGGCTACTTAAAATTAAATTTTGTTCGGTAAAATTACTGTAAATTTTTTTTTATATTTAATGAATATGATACATAAATACTATCGTTTTTATTTTTTAATCGATTTTTTAATCTTTTATACGAATTTTTACATTGATAAACTTGTTATTTTATTGTTCATTAATATAAATTAATGATTAACTAAGTATAAATAAATTGGCGAATATGATAATCCTTTGACGAATATGATGATCCTTTTAAATCAACGAATAATTATAAATTGACGAATATGATAATAATTTTAAAATCTTAATGTTTCTACTTGTAAGAAAATTTAAAGCATTTTTAATATTTGCATTGACGAATATTTGAAAGGTATTTTGTTCCGGAGATAAGATTTCATTCAACGCAACATTTTCTATTTTACATATATATCACACGCTTCATCTGAGCATGACCGATTTTTTTTAAATATTAATCACAACGTTGTCAACTAATTGCATAGCAGTCGCAGGATCGCTTTCTCGTCCAAGGACAACATATCAAGGATCCTCCCGCGATGGGAAAGTCTTCGTTAGTGGGCCTCGATTGCCATCGCCGTACAATAAGTCCTTTTAAGAGAAGAAATCAATTTTCCTTTCATAATATGAAATAAACTTGGAAAATGCATAGATATAATCAAGAAAAGCTTATTAAATAGGACAATTAGAAATCATTCTTTTCTTTGGTATGTTAATGAACAGAAGGTCAGATTATAGTCAGAATTTTTGGAGTTTTTATGAATATTGGAAAATATTTTCAATATTCTTATCCATGTTATAATTATTTATTTATCACATTTATTTGAATCATCTATTATAATTGTACGTCATTACATATCCAGAGAAAAGACAAAGTGATAGTGACTATAAGGATGACAACTGTACAAGTTTTATACATTATAAAATTATACATAATTAAATTTTTTATTATTTTTTATAACTATAAAATAATTTATTCAACTATGTGTAATATTTAATAAAACTGGATAAAATATTGCTGCAATCTCTAAATGTTACAACAATATTGCAGAGTATTGCAGCAATATTTTATAAAATATTGCAACCTTTCAAAAAATATTGTTATAATATTTTGTGCTGTAGGGATACATATATTAATTCTACATATAAAACATAATACTGTTACTATTACTCTATTTTTCTCTGAGCATAGTTTAATTATTAAGTTTAATTATTTAATTATTTAATTATTAAGTTTCTAGAATAACTATTTATTATTTTTCAATAGATGAAATCAACTTCGGAAATTTGTCACTTCGAACATGCTATATCTTGCTAAACACCATTATTATAATATAACTTGATTCAGCTTCATAATATTTTAGTATTAAATTGTAAAGTTTAAACTTGTTTTTCCTTTCACAATGATCTTCTTACATTTCTGTTATCGCTTAGGAGATGGTAATGCGTCACGTCACAGACAAACCGTATACTTAAGAAAATTATTATAAAAATTATTATAAATCCGGGTTTCTCTTCAAATGATTGACATCTCGATAGAGGTCACGGGTTATTATTATTATTATTATTTTCATTATTGCTAATAATTCAAACGACGTATTATCACCATCGCAATTGCGCGATAACGACAATATTCGAATATCAATAGATCCGCATTTACATAACGACACTCGTGAAAAATTCTGCGACGTTATGTAAATTTCTCCCATCGGTTGATGAACAAAAGTCATCCGCAAACAATAACCGAGACAGGAGATGACTTATCGCACCTTTTCTTATCTTACCTCGCGGATGCTGCGCAGCAAACTTTAAGTGCTTTCCAAAGAATTATTGTTTTACCTGCTTGGATACAAATAGGAATAAATATTCGTTTCCGCTTTACAAAATTATTTGGACATTATGTTTACGAGAAAACATAATGCACTATTTTAAACTTTAATTATTTTTATGATCCAGTAGAAGTGACGAAAAGATTCACTTACATCTCATTTGCGATGCAGATATACATGCATTGTCTTGTAGAAGAAATATACATTTTGCGAAAATTTGTTTTTGCTTATGCTTTATGAAACTATGAAGTTTATTGAAGAGTTGAATTTTGCAATTTTGCTCTTAAAAATGTTATAAATAAAATGATCTACTCCTTACAGTGCAGATATGTATAATCATGAGGAACTGTATTTTGTATCGTAGAAATAATATAATATTTTGTTATAAGACCTTATTGGCTTATGTTTTACAGAGCTGCAAAACCTCATTTTAAAGAATTGGATTTTGAATTAATAAAAGATTCCTAGACAGCGTAGAATATTTATGATAAATATCTGTTAGTATTCATTTTTCAAAATGTTATGTAAATATTTTATACATATTTTACAATACAATATTTTTACTTTATTTGAAATATTATTAAAATATAGACATTTTAAAAAATATTTACGATAAATAAATATGTGTAATATTTTTGAACTTGAATTATAATGTCTTATTAAGAGTATTTTCATAATATTTACAAAATATTTAAAATGAATCTTAGAAATATTTACAAATATTTACAAATATTGTACGCTGTTTGGATTGTATTTTAATTGCATTATAGTGCAGATCAAGTGAGATGTCAGAAAGAATTTCTATTTTACAATGTGACATACTGTTCTTTTTCCGAAAAAATCGCTTTTAGCAAAAAACGTAATTCTCCTCGTTACAAATATCGCAATTATATTGCGGTTTTTTAAATATTTTAGCCATAATTTGAGACGAGAAAAATTCGTTTCCTTATAGAGATCTTCATCATGATTCTTATCGGCCCTTAACTACAATATTAAAAAAAATTTATCTATGTACTCATTTATAATAACATTGTTTGATAAAAAATAACTTTTTTCGGATATTGGATCGAGTAAAACTTGACGGCATTTTTTATAGTTTTTTTTGGAATACACAAATGCGTTTTCTAAATTGCTCCATCGTGTCACAATTTTGAGAAATTTGCAATTCAATTTGCAAGAAAGGACAATTTTTACGAATTTTGACAAATTATAACTACAATTGTGACGTACAAAGTTAAGTTTTATTATTGCAATGAAATTAAGTATATTGTTAGGACTTTCAATTTTCAAAAGAATTTTTTAGTGTTGGCTACGGCTAATGAAATATTCATAGTTAACCTTTCAGTGTCATATATGAATCTTTAAAATTCAGAATCTGTAAAAAAATTATATCTTTGATAATTATTAAATTTAATTTCAACCAGCTAGTTTTAAAGGAAATTGTCTAAACTTTAACTGAAAAATGTTGTGATAATTGCAAGATTTAAAAAATTATTTACATAGAAAGTTTTCGGACTTTATTTGTCACTGTCCAATAAAATTTAATCTTTTTTTTGTAACATGAGTGTGAATGATAATTTCAGTATTTTTGCCGAACAAGAATTGATTCAAAATTTGGCTATCATGTCATAATTTTGAGAAAAATAATGATTTTGAAGATTTGTCATTTTTTTACTTGATGTTATTTTTCTAAAAATTATGATGTGACTTCCACAGTATAACTATGGCAGTTTCTCTCTCTCTCTCTCTCTCTCCTCTTCTCTCTCCCTTCCTTCCCTTTTATTATTTCTTGGATCCGCTATATTAGATGTGCCATTTTGAATTTTTATGATTTAACCTCATTTTTATATTTAGCAATCCTCCTTTAAAAATAACAAAACATTATGTCTCACCTTTAAAAAGAATTCAGATCTAAGCCTTTACTATTCTTGAAAAGAAACTCAAATGTTATACTTTACAAGATTAATTTCTAACATAAAAAATAATTTTCATATTAAATCTATACTTATATTAACATTCCTAATAAATATAATTATACTTTTAATAATAAATATAAATATATCCTCCATACACTTTCTTTTTCTTATTAATAAATTTCATTTAATTTTTTTAAATTCTAACATTTCTCACACAAATTTTATTATTAATACCAATAAAAAAATATTTGAAAATATTTTTAATATTTACTTATACCCCTATAATAATTCTACCTTACTTTGTATATTATTTTTATTAATATCCATATTTATAATTATTAAAATTTGTTCAATTAAATCTTCCTCATTATGAAAAATTAATTAAATTAAATTTATTAATAATTATTAAAACAAAATAATATTAACATAACAAAAAAATATTTTTTAACTTCACTCAATTAATCAAATTATTTTCTCCTTTATTTACTTATTTACTTTATTCACTATTATTTATTCCCCTTAAATATAATATAATAATAACTATAATATTAATTTTATAATCAATCTCTTATTAACTCCCTTACTTATGTAACGTATATTATACTATTTTCCTAATTTTTCATACGTTTTTTTTTGTATATATGTGTGTATACGTGCACGTTATAATGCTACGTTTATCTTATCAACGTCGAAACAACTACCGTCTCTCCAGATATACGTAAAAATTTTCATTTTTTACGTTTTCGCTCTAAAGCAAAAGTTATATAATAAATTTATCAAAATTTATGATGGAATAATTTGGAAGCCGGATTTGTATTCAGCGTCCAGAAAGTCACATCATAATTTTTAGAAAAATAACATCAAATAGATAAAAAAAATGATAAATCCTCAAAATCGTTGTTTTTCTCAAAATTATGACATGATAGCCAAATTTTGACAACCGATTCTTGTTCAGCAGGTAAAAATACGAAATACTGAAATTATCATTCACACTCATGTTACAAAAAAAGGTTAAATTTTATTAATTATAAATAACATTACAAAGAAAGCAAAAATTTTTGCTTTTTTTATAATCTTATTTACTATTGAAAGTCATTTTTACTCACAAATGAAAAGATTTGTTTTATTATAATAAACACTTCTTGTATTACTTTGATATTATAATATAAAAATGCAAAAAATTAAAGAAAAATAAAGAAAGAAAAAATTTATGAATTGCATATGATGAGATTTTTTTTTATACATATAATCGATAAATAATTAATTTGTATTATTTAATCATATTTACAATACATATTAATAAATATGACCTGCATGCGATATCTTATCTATTATTGAAAGTCATTTTACCCGCAGTTATTGCATTTATTTATTTATTTAAAAAGTATTACAATATAAAAATGAAGAATATTAGTATGTTATTTTATGTTTTTAGTTCTATACTGTGATTTTATAGAAAAAGTGGAAGTATTTATTATAATTATATTATTTCTTACAAATTAACATAAAATAATTGCAAATGATTGCATCTAAAACATATTTCTTCTTTACAAAAATAATAAATTTCGAGGGTTATCTCCTTATTCAAGTTCTTAGAATATTAACGTTTCGTGAACATTCATCAGAGTTCACTTCATCAGGAGCAGCATATTGTATCATATAGAATATATATACATTCTCAGTTATAAATGTCATAATGAAAAGCAGTAGAGATTACCGCTGTCATAATAAAGACAGCCATGGCTTAATTTCCACCCATGAGGATATTGTCATAAGTAATGATACTTTCCGCTCTTCATTCGTTTTAAACAAGGCAAAAAAGAGATAAATCTTTTGTCTTTTAATAAGAATTATTAATCTCTAGAGGACTGACATATCAACTTTTGATGATTTAACTCTTTGCGGACGTTCTTAACCTTGACAACCAAGACAACATTTTTATAAAAAAATATTCTTACATTAATGATGTCGAGCAGAGCTAGAATCGAAAAACTACATGATATCGAACAGTGTTTATCATCTGTTTGCAAAAGATTAAGTGAATTTTGTTGGATTTTTATTTTGTATAGTACTTCAATATTTTATACAAATAATAATTGATATCGAAACTTCCTGTCTGCGATGAAGGAGAAGAGGGAGGAGAGGAAATTAGGCTTGAAGTCTTTAGTCGCTAAAAACGATTTTCAGCAGTCATACTGCACACAAACTTTCTATTGTTTTATTTTTGTTTGATGTAAATAATATTATTATATCATAAAAATATAATTCACTTAATACAACATATCAAAAATTTTCAAAAATTATCAAATTTTCGTAAATAAACAATTTGTAAATTCTTGTTTATTTTATTATATCGAATGAAATATGCAGTAATTAATAATACAATACATTTTAAATTACACATCTAACCTTAAGTTTTCGCAAAATATTTTCAATTGTGTATCGCTTCTCAACATATTGTTTTGAAATATATTGAATGTTTGTTTTTTTATGTTCTGAAATTTGCTTTGAAAATCTATTTCAATGAGTGTTTAGAATAATTTAGATGTTTGTGTCTTTATATAATCTCAAAAATATTCACTTCCACTAATTGCTCGTCACTTTCCTTTCGGAGTGCAAAAAAGTAAACGACAATATGTAATTTGTTTTTTATTGAATTGAAGCCTAAAACTTGAAATAAGTTGAAACGCGTACGAAGATATTAAAATATTTGTCATCAGATATGGATTATTAAATTTTTTATTATTATACACTTGCGCACAAAGTATCGCGCTGAGACTCTTAGTTTCTTATGCATTCTTGTCTTAAAAACAATGCAATAATTATCCTTGTAATTATTTTTTATGTTTTTTTTGTTGTTATTATTTTTATTATACTAAACAATAATTTTACAAAAGAAAGAAGAATATATGGACATGGATGGACACATTTGATATATAATTACATATAATTATGTGTATATGTTTATGATATATGTGTATGAATGTTTATACTTGTTTATGGATGTTTACATATATTATATATATTCGTGCATAAAATATTTTTGATATCAATTAAAAAAAAAAGATAAATTGTTTATTTATATCCGAAGAATTAAAAAATTGGAGTCACAAATTGAGAATGTATTCTAAATTTTTTAAAAATTAAACGTTGTTATTCGAAAGAATCGACTGTAAATATAATTTTTCAGATACATTTCAGAAGAACATTAAAGACAAATTAAAACGATTTCTCCGATAGTTATTTTTTTATATTTAATTCTACGCGTAACGTACATTCAACACAACATTTCGCAATATAAATCTGAAATTCTAAGCCTGGAAAGTTGTTGGTTTCTTGCTGCACAATCACGTTCAATTGTGCTTCCCTTAACTATCTTGGCCATACCGCGGGCGAGGTGGCGAAATAATCGTTGCGCGAAAGTTCATCGAATGAGGATTCATTCGAAAAAAAAAAGACTTAGAAGAATCCTATCTTCTGCAACGGTTACACCTAGAAACGGCAGTTCTCCGGCGGCAGGCATTGAACCTTTCACCTATCACGGCAGCAGTATCGCTTCCCGGCCGATCCCTTCATGCTCCATGCTTTCTGTTACAGGCGATGGTTGCGGGAATAACATGTTCAGGTGCAACGATGGCAAATGTATACAGTCGATTCTGGTATGCGATTATCGTGGAGACTGCGACGACAACAGCGATGAAATGCAATCATGTCGTAAGTATCGGAATGTTCCTTCTTTATCTGTATAATTCTAAAAATATTTAACACAGTTTACACGTTGTTGTGTCTTCTAGCAATAATTATGGCCTGTGTGGTATTAATTATGAATAATTTTTTAATATTATATAATAAGAATGCATGTCTTATTATTTTTATAATACAAATACGATTAATTATTATTATTATGTCTTTTTCTGAGGATGTAGTATCCAACAAAATTAAGAGTTATTTTATAAATGTTATTTTGCTATACATTTTGTAAAAAAATAAAATAAAAAAAAAAGAAAAAAGATAAAGCTATAGAAAGAGAGTTCGTTTGAGATTATTTCTGTGATGAATAAAAGATTTTTTATTTTTTTGTTATTGTTATTGTTAGTTTTATTGTCGTATTATATATACATATATTCGCATGTGATTATAATAAATATATCTCATAAAACAATCAGAATTTCTGTGAAATTGGAGCACCTTTGAATGTGAAATTTAATCGGAAAAATATGCTTCACGTTCATGCTAATAAATAATTAATGACTTATGCTTCATTAAGAAATAATAAAGAGGGATGCATGTATAATCCGCGATCGCCCGCTGCCCTCATTACAGCTCGCGGTGAAAGAACTTTCAGAATCCATCTCCTTCATTCAGTACTCTTGGCCGGTAGGTAAAGACTAGCAGGATTTACGGTTGCGAAGATTCCAAGATGTAAAAAATTAATTTTGCTCATAAGCACTATAGTCCTGATAGTGTTATTGAAAATTAATTGATATTAACTGTAAAAGAAAATTTAAATTTTTAAGAAATGGGTCTTAATTTTTAAATTGACATAATTTCAGATATAAAATAAGATGATATGCATTAAAAGTTTTATGTCGAACTTTCTAAGATTGTGCTCAAATTTTTCGACTAATTCTTTCAGATTCAGATTTGCTCGGAGTGATTATGATTGCGACCTTGAGATAGTCAATTTTTACGCTCTTCCTGTTTACGAACAGAATGGATTGTCGCGAATTATGTACAGCTTATAACAAATCTCGTGCCGGAAGAGCGTTCGACGAAAATCCGAGGCTTCCTCTCGGAAGTGCTTAGTCTCTTTGTCTTCTAATATTTTTTTCCATGCAGCTTACGTGACCACTTTTGTGATTGTTTCTTATCGTTAGATTTACAGGAAGTGTAATACAATTTGAGCTTTGCGTTATTTTTTCATGCAAGCAGGGACAATCAATGTTTTTTTCGAGATTTAAAGGCGGATGAAAAAAATCCTATTAGATTAGCGAAGCTGCGATAATGTCTGGGAACAGTTTTTAAAGAGTTCAAGGATAACATAAAAATGTAACTTTCATAAAGATAAAATTATCTTCTTTGTAATCTTTCAATAAAACAATCTTCTAACAAAAATGCTTCTAAGGTAAAAATGACTCAATTCTGAAGTATTTTCATCAAATTTGGTGCGTACGCTATGTAATCGTGATACCAAATTTCTTTCTAATAATATTTTACAATTTTTTGAATAGGGTAAATTTACATGTATGCAAAATTTTTATTAATAATAAAAGAAATTCATCTCTGACCGTTATTTTTATAAAACAATATCGTTTTGACTCAGAAAAAAATAATGACAATTATAAAAGAACAATTATACAAGTTTTTTATGTATAAAATTAATATAATAAATAATGTACATAGTTAAATAAACTATTTTATTGCAAATATAAGAAACAATAAAGTAGTTTATTTAATTATGTACATTAATTCTACTAATTAATTCTATTAAAACTTGTACAATTATTATCTCTATATTGTAATAATGTATATAAATAATGTATATAAAATTTCCTAATTGTGAAATGTTTTTCCAAATATTTTTCCTAATTGTGAATATATTCTTTCTATAAGAAATCAGGATCCAATTGCATTTTTCTCCATAAGCGCGTGTCCCTTGCTCCTGTTCAGAATTCGCTGTTTGCCTAGGCCACCGTGAAGTGACGGCCATTTATTATGCGGGTGACAATGTAAAACCGGAAGCAAGGCTGTGACCCTCTTTCGAGGACAGTATGCACAAGTATCGCGCGTCATTCGATGAAACGGATCCATTGGCACGATTGTATCTCACTTTGCGTGGAATATCAGTCCCAATTCTACGCTCGACAACTTTCTCCTCAATATCCATTCCTTTCCTTCTCGGTCATCAATTGTATTTGTTTGTAGGTATCTATTACAAGTATTACAATAAATCTCCTTTTTGAGTCTTTACTCTAACATCTCCAAATTGAAAATGGGAGTGAACGAAGCTGTTAATTCAAAATTTCACCGAGTTCTATTAATAGAATGAAGAATCTAAAAAAAATTGTCGATCATATATGTTGTTTGGAAAAAATAACATTAAAGTGATAGCCTGGCACTACAACATGATTGTCGTACCATCCGGTATAGTAAACGATCGAGGGTGCTTCCCTCGATCGTCCGACGAAGCGACCGATTATATACTCGCGCACAATTATTGCATATCGGTATGTTACGTTGTATTAACGATTCTTCGCATGATGCACATTGTGTAGTCCCTTTTCAATGAAATGTCTTCAGGAATTAAGCGCAACATCTCCGAATTTCTCTCTGTATTGTTTCTGAATGAAAGAATGCTGATAAAAGTTTAAAAAAAAAATAGTTTCCTATTTTGTCTGAGAATTCTGAATCTCTGATAACAGAAGAGATTAAATCACGCTTGCTCCTTGTATAATTTTAGCTTTGTATCGATATTTAGATTATCTGGTTGTCTTTCTTGTATCCTGGTATTCGAAAATTTATATTTATTTAATAACTTAGATTATTATTAATGATGAATCAGTTGTTTTCTGATCACAGCGAGTTAATCACGAGGCAGCTCGAGATATTCTATTTCAACTTTTTTATATCAACGTTAAATTTTATAATTTAATTTAATTTATTAATAATAATAAACGATTCATTAGAACTATAATGTGAACACACAATGACTTCTTTTTCTTAGAGTCTCTTTCACCAACCTCAGTTAAGTTAACCGGCGATTTGTTTATTTTAAGTTAAACTTCGGTTAAAAATTAACCATGAAACTGGGCCTAAATGAGGCCCAAATTAACCGTCAATTAACTTAACCGAGATTGGTAAAAGAGACCTTTATTATCCCCTATTTGAATTTCCGATCTTCACATGAAGATCACAGTACCAAAATGTTAAAAATTCTATGAACCAATTAGAATCTCCTCAGGGAGAGATTTGTTAAATTTTATGTTTTCAGAACATACAATGACTAAAAAATAATTTTTAAGAATTTTAAGAAAATCTTAATGTACTGAAAATCTATAAAGAATGATGCCAATTGAACATCAAATTATTAAATTTTCAATTTAATTTGTAATATAGTAGTCAGTTGCGTTTTTTAATAGCGTTTTTCACTGAACTAGTGCGCATTCAGTGTACAAAACTGTTGTACACTAACTTAATCTGAATATAAAAATGAGTTATCTCAATTAATAATATACCAATGTGTATTTTAATTTTTATTTCAAATACCACAATAAAATGTATTGAGGATTTTGCGGTTTAATTCGTTTCTATATTTTTATTAAACGTACATCTTTACATCGATATGTGTACACCGACTTTAAAATGTACCAAGTGCGCATCAGCTCTGCCAGTGAAAAATGCTATAAGTTTGAAGAATTAATTCGCAATTTGAGAGACTACAAATGGTATATAAATTCATATGAAATTATTTGAAGCATTCGAGATACAGCTTCGACTGATATAAGCATTTAGTTATTGTATATTAATTTATTAAATTTAATTTATTTATATATAATTTAATTTATAATGTAATTTTTTAATTTATTAATTTTTGAATTGGATTTTAGCGCCGCCTGATTGTGAGATAGGTCAGATCACGTGTGGCCAGTATAGTTTCAACAAAACGTATTGTATACCACCGCATCAACGATGTGATATGACTGTCGATTGCGTCGATGGCACTGATGAAGATGGCTGTAGTGAGTATAAATTGCAATCATTTTTGTCAACGTCAACCTTTCCTGTTTGTTTTTTTCCTGTTTCTTTCATATCGCATGTGACATCAGAAAATTTATATTCTCACGTAACGTAATGTACATGTGTCTCAATATGCACGGAAACGTTTTCTTCTGAAGGCACGAAATTAAATTAATACTTTTTATATCTCTGTCGAAAAAAGTTCTCATAATATTTTTAAAAATTTATCATGTTTTAAGTTTATGAAGATTTTTTTTTAAACATGGAAGAAATAAGTGACAACACGAGAACAATATCAGAGCGCTCCAGGATTCGAACTGAGATCCGGTCTCTTTTTTATTGTTATAGTATCCATCTTTGCCACACAGCCTCGAGCTTCTCTATTGTGCTTATTTCCTTTAAATTTCTTATAAATACTTCAACATTTTTCAGATGTTATAAGTTTCCTTCGGAAATTAGAGAATGAGAAATCTTAGAATAATTCAAAATTCACTATATATATAAAAATTCTAGAAAAGATGTGAACTTTCTCAGCACTTCTGAAAAATATTCAAATTTATATAAAAAATTTGAGAAATTTTGTAAAAGTTATAAATACAATACAAAATACAATACAAAATATTATAGCAACATTGTAGCATTACTTTGAAAGAATGCGATATTTCATGAATCATTGCTGCAATATTGTAGTATTCTTAGTCCGTTAAAATAAAATACTGCTGCAATATTCTATGATCGCTGCAATATTTATTTAGAGAAATATTGCAGATATATTACTACAACATTATATAATATTTTAATAATAAATCCAATTTTATTAAAATATTATTGCTTAACATCAGATTCAAAATACGACAAAGTTATGATTAAAAAAGTTATGATTAAAATTTTAAGGAAAGCATACCTGAAAAAAGAGCTTGGGAATTTCCAAGAGATTTCAGCTTAATTTGCATACGCCTTCTTAGGATTTTTGGGCTTTTTCTTCTTATGAGAAGCGTAGCTCTCTTGTGACGGGATCATATTTACTTAATTATAATATTTTTTACAAAATACTAAAATTACAATATTTCATAATAATGTTGTAATATTTCCAATAAAATATTAAAACTTTAATATTGTAGTAACATTGTTGCGAGTTTTCTAATATTGTACTATTAAAATATTGCTGCAATATTTCGTGCTGTAGGGGAAAATTATACAGAAATTCTAAAATCAAATGACGCGGCACGTGGCAGCGCGCAGCGTCGTAATACCAAGCATAAAACGTCCGCATAAAAATATAAAAGGCCGCGTGACTGCGTAATTTATCGATAAATTTTTGATTAAAATTACCCAAAAAAAATTTAAATTGCAATAAAAAAATTCAATAATATTTTTTTACTATATTTTTTTAAATAATATTTTTTAAGCTGAAAAACTTGATATGTTTAAGTCACGTTAACTACATTTCTGATGTGAATATACAGGATAAGTCATTTTAATCGAACCAGGCAAATATCTCGACAAATACGGAAGATACGGAAAAATGTTTCAGACAAAAGTTGTATGGTTTAAAGGAGAACATAAGATGGTAATTGATTTAACCTTGGATAATCTTTTGAAAGTCATGTGAAAATCACCTTCAATTTCTTAAATGAAAAACTTCATTTTTTATTGCACATTCTTGTAGCTTATCTCGAGAGTTTTTCAAAATACTATAAAAAAATATTTTTTCCTTAAGTATTTTTTGAGTTATGAGAATTGAAGGTTACAATACCGCTGGCACTAGCATTACGTACGATTTTATGAACAACCGATCGACGGCTAAAATCTTTTGAATGTTGTTCAAGATCATATGCTGAACAACATTTATTAAGATCAAGGCCATTGGAGATTGTTTCTTATTTTCATTTTTTGCACTGAAAATTCATTTTTACGTAGAAATGAAAATAAAAGAAATCAAATTCTCAATCCTCATAAATAGTAAAATATTTAAGGAAAAAATATTTTATTATAGTGTTTTGGAAAAATCTCGAGATAAGCTATAAGAATATGCAATGAAAAAGGGTTTTCGTTTAAGAAATTGAAGGTGACCTTCATGTGATTTTCAAACGGTTAAAATATTTTTCGTATCTTCTATATTTGTCGAAATATTTACCTGGTTTGATTAAAATGATTTTATATTATAATATATTATCTCAATATAATATTTGCTTTATGGAGAGATATAAAAATATTAAATTATATTACAGTGACACAGTGATATAAAAATATACTTACAAATAATAGACGTAATGTAAATTTATATAGAAGAATATGTATAATATAATATTAATAATATTTAGATGTAAAATTATTATACATAACAAATTTGCAAAATTATAATAAACAATTATTAACTTTAGCAATTATTATTTCTTGCTTGTTGAATTATTGCTTTAATGTATTATGTATTATTTGCACAGAGATATATTAGGTGTAGTAAAAAGAAATCCATTATTTTTCCATTCAATTTCATGCAAAAATAATGGATTTCTTTTTACTACACCTAATATTTTACACACACACACACACACACACACACACACACACACACACACACACACACCCACACACACACACACACACACACACACACACACACACA
>Ga0157363_1003346_pt1 | contig 14478 bp, 8 predicted proteins | sample AttsexASBM1_FD_111477 | JGI IMG/M metagenome (GOLD analysis project Ga0157363, IMG submission 111477) | Fungus gardens microbial communities from leaf cutter ant in Ribeirão Preto, State of São Paulo, Brazil - Atta sexdens ASBM1 | ecosystem: Host-associated > Fungi > Mycelium > Unclassified ...
ACACACACACACACACCCACACACACCCCCCCCCACACCCCCACACACACACACACACACACACACACACACACACACACACACACACACACACACACACACACACACACCCCAACTAACAGTAACAAACATCAATATTTCCTATTTACAATGTTACATATATAATGTGTTATATTACATTTATATTGTTGAATGCACTGAAAAAAAATTTATTAAATCCTAATACGTATTCATTTAAATAATACTAAGTAAACATTTATATTTACAGTAAATAAACAAATAAATATTTATTCAATAAAAAAAAGATTTTTAAGTTAAATTAAAAATTAAGTTAAATTGGTTTTTGAATCAAATAAATATATGTTTACATTTAAAATAAATGAGGTTATATAAAGTTCCCAAGATGATGTGCTTGCGAATTGTAATAACGTAATCCGTTAAGAAACTTACAATTTACAATTAACAATAAATATCAAAAAATATAAATTATCTATGTAAAATAAATATATTATTATAAAATATATTATTATAAAAAAAATAAGAATTATCATTAGGTCGGGCTTAAAGCTCGTATGAGCATTAAATATGATTATTCTTACGACCGCGCAGCTTGCATTAATTTAATTAGGACAAAAATAAACTTTACCGCAAAAACTGCAGTCAGCGATTCAATTAAAGGAATTAATTAGTGTGGAACACCGAGTGTCCCAACGCGCGGCATTTCTCCCGCGCCATTTTGCCAATTAATGCGGCAATTGTGTTTGTTCCTTACACAGAAAGCTGAGGGAAAACACGAATCGCACACCGCAATTTTTTAATTGATCATGATGATCGAATATATAAATTATTGCGGTCGATCTTGCTCACGCATTCAATGACAAGATAATTATTTATCGAAGATTTCGTTAAAATTTCGAAAATTTCAGTTATCGCAAAACTTTTTGACGTTTGTCAAATCCAGAAATAAACATAACATTTAAAATTCAATTATAAAGTGTTTATGAAATGTTTATAAAAAGAATAATCATAAATAATCTTATTTAAGGATGTACCAGATATAGTATCTATAAAAAATAATTGGAATTGGATACTTTCCATATAAAAACTTATTACATATATGTATATATATGAAACAGTTCAATAAAATCAATATTTTTTTTAATAATACAATTTTATAGTTTAAATGATTGGGTTGTCCGGAAAATTCGTGCCGCAAAAGATTTAAATTTAATAAATGTATACTAAAATTTAAATCTTCTGCGTTTCAATTTTCCTTCAAAATCGACACGAACTTTCCGAACAATCCAATAAAATTTTTTCATTTTATCTTAATTATTTAAAAAATATGTGTGTCTATTTCTTATTGAAATAACTTTGGATCCAGATTCTAAATTACCGCCAAATTTTTTATATTACTTTTAAATATAATGTAGAAAAATCTGTAATTTTTTTGTTGGAAATTTAATTTTGTTTAATTTTAATCAATGTGTAATGCATTCTTAACATTCACATAAATACATAACGATAATCACTGTTATTAATCAGTGTTATTCGTGAATTTTTGAGAGTAAAAAATCAAGTCGAGAACAGATTATATAAACATATATGACGAAACCGACCTGTATTACTTCCGGCGTAATGGATCTCGCGGGCGAAACCGGTGGTGGTTTATGGCGAAAGGAGGTCGTTGGCGTTCCAGGACTGACACCGGAAGACGACGATGTATGAGTCTTGACGGTTTGCCTTCGGGTTTTGGAATCCCTTTCCTCCTGGACGGCGCCGCCGTGTTCCGAACTCTGCAACAATTCCGAGATTCTCTCTTCCACTCTGAAATCTTGCACACAAGCCAGCTTAGATTCATTCCAATGTAACATTATCCCCGGTAACGTCTCGAAACTAACGTTGCTTATTGCGTCAGAATATAACACAGCATTAGTATTTAACATAAAATTATTAACAAATATACAAACATTTTTATAACTTATAAACTTATTACGATAATATACAGTACTATTAATTCAGTTTTTTCTGTCAAACTCAGATAAAGAAAATAATAATGAAATAACATATAAAATAATACATAAAACTTACATTTAAAATATTACAACGCAATATTATATTTACACACACACGCACGCACGCACGCACGCGCACACACACACACACACACACACACATACACGATAAAAAAAGCTAAAACTTTAAAAAAGAGGAAATGGAAGTAGACAGCAAGAGGAAAATATATAGTGCAGATGGTCTCGCGGAGTTGTTTGAAAGAGATCTACACTTATTTTAGTAACTAGAGATAAACTATGCAGACCGTCTAGATAAACCGGAATGAATTAGTACAACGGAAATATTTGCTGAGCATCTTGAATTGTTGCCAAAGTAACTGCAATTGAGCAAGTTTCGTAACGTGTAAAACAGAATGACGATGCACACTGGATTCTCAAGATGTCTTCTTTTCCTTTTCATGGTCGAAGGAGGAAATCGATCATTTTGAGAAAATTACGACTTTTTTTTCATAAATACATAAATAGATATAAAATGTAATAAATAGTTAAGGAAACTATGCTGTTAGAACGCAATAGCGATTCTTCATAATAAATAATACAAACATCCGTGCGAAAACATTATTGGCTATAAAAATTATTTATGTATCCCATGTGTATAACTTTATTTCCTTTTTGCATGTTTTTTTCACTTGCATTTTTCGAAATAATCAACTGAAATACGCGGACAGGACATATTTCACTGGCTGGATATATAGCAGGAACGAAAAAGCACCCGTTTGTTTTCGACAATCTTGACAAATTCGATGCAAATCAAATTAAGCACGATGCAACAAATTTTTATCACAGACGCAACAATATTACATCGTTTTTAGTAAAAGCGATATCCTCACTCGTGTTCGTAGTTTTTTTATAACAGTCCAAGCAATTCGTACAACTCATTTTGTTGATTAACGTTCTCTTTGTTGTACGAGATGAATGTATGTCAATGAAGAACTCTCTTATGAACACACAAGAATAATTAAAGTCGAATATATATAATAACACACATGGACCAATCGGTCAAACAAAATCGGTCAGCCTTGACTCTCGCCAATGCGGATTATTAAATTCTCTATTTTTCTTCGCTTTCGATCAATCAGAATGATGGAATGCAACACTCGTTTGCTCGCTTCCGCACAATTTCTTTTGATATTACTTGGAACAATCAATTTCTATCTTCCAACAGAGCTTTCCAATAGAGCCTTCCGGGAGTACGCTCGTAATCTACATCGTAAGTCAAAGTAAACCCGATTTACGATGCGATTTACAATTGTGTGTGTACACACGGTTCTCGCGAACGCGATGCTGTATCGCACGATTTCACGAGGCGATGCATTGACGAGAATTAAGAAACTGACGCGAGTGATAGTAGAATTCGTCGAATTCGGAAGTGGGAAATGCCTTGATTTATGCCGTCTGTGCATTTCCGTTGATAACGTACGACGAAAGTGACGCATTTGCGTCCAAAGAATCGATGCATCGCGACGCCTCGTGACGACTGAGCCGAGTGACATCAGGTAAACCGCCTCCGACCAAACGGTTTCGTGCACGAAACTGAAGTTCCCGCGAGCGAGGGCGAGAGAGGTCGGCGAACAGGGGATGGCGTCGTCCGTGTTCATAAGGGGGGAGGGGGGGGGGAGAGTGGGCTTGTCGATGGTCCATGGTGTCATTGCTGGGCGCGCTCGGTTGCAACGTGGTGAACCACTCTTTCCGGCGAACCGCATCAACTCACCCCGACTTTCACTGGCTATCGGACGAGTGCAACCCTTCTCACGTCGTCTGTTCTTTATCGATAAACTTTCTGAATCGATGCACACGGTGCGATAAATTGATATGAAATAAATATACGTTTATTTCATTTCAACTTATTGCACCGTGTGCATCAGTTCAGAAAGTACACTTCAGAAAGTTCGATAAAGAACAGATGGTCGCTTATGTCTATCCTTTCGCGTAAAAAGAAAAAATACGCGTTCAGTTGAGAAAAATCGATGATACAATTAGAGTTACAAAAACCTGTCGTATAATATTATTTTATGATGTGATTTTTTTTTTAATGACAATAGTTAACCTAAAATTCCATTTTTAATTTTGAAGGAAAACAGCGTAAAAATTTAAAGATGTTATCAAATATATGTAGTTTCTACAAAAACTGAATTGGAAGTTTATATTTTCCGTATAAAAATGAATATTATATGCATATGAAATAAGGTCAATATTTATATTTCACAATACAGTTTTATAGGTTAAATATAAATATTACTTTTTAAAAATATGTCTACTTCTTGTTGAAATAATTTTTTATTCGAGTTTTAAATCACCGCCAAACTTTTTATATTACTTTGAAATATAATATAGGAAAATATATAATGTTTTCATTTCATCAATTTTTGTATTTTGTTAAAAAATACGTGCAATACATTCTTAAATATATAGTGCCATCAATAATATATATAAATTTATATATTTATATACAGCTTAATTATAATAATTAATGGAATTTGAGGTAGTCGTTGGATCATGGATATTATCTAAATGCGTCCTTATAATACCAGCTTCTCATTCCTCGTCTCCTACGTTTGTCCTGATTTTACATTTCTCCATTGTTGTGCTTCTCTCTCTCTCTCTCTCTCTCTCTCTCTCTCTCCTCCTTCTCCTCCTCTTCACTTCCCCTCATAGAGATTTATTGGAAAGATCGACCGAGTGTATCATACGCGTACAAGAGCTGTTCGTCAATAATGATTTTCATGTTTTCTCTTTCTTCCTTCATTTATTTCTCTTGTGCTTTCCCTTGTGCTTTCCTCTCTTCATTCTTTAGCGCCTTCACCGCACCTTCTCTTCCTCTAGTTTCTCTCTCCATTCTCCAATTCATTTACGATCACGTATATGTATCTCGATATCGCTATTCTCTTCGTACCGGCGGTTTCGACAGAATTGAGTACACGGCCGATTGAAATTTCGGGGAAAGTCAATGTCGTTTTCAGAGACTGCCAATCGCGAACTGTGCATTTCGCCAACCCTCTGTGGTTGCAGCGAACAGGTGTTATCATGGGACCTGACACTTTCGTTGAAGCGGCACTTAACAATGTACAAACCAGGTAACGGTTGTCTTTCCCTCGTGTTCGTTTCAGGCTAATTTCAAGGCATCAAAAAATAGTCTATGCTCTTTTAGTGAAGCCAAAAATAACACGGTTATCGATGATCATGATCGTATGAAGGAAGTTATATTAGGCCCTGGTAGTTTGCTATTAAATAACGTCAATATATGTCGATGCTCGATTAATTTTTAGCCGTCGGATCGCGCTGGGTGCGAAGGCCATGTCATAGTCGTGACAGATTGTTATATAAATTTTTTTCATCGATATTACGAGTTGGCTCGAGATACTGCATCGGTACTGTAATAACTAAAGTTCGGTTCTTCTTTATCTAGTTAATTGATGGTTTTCTAATTTAATATGATAATGTAAAAATTGTGATTTTCTAGCTGTTATTAATTACTAAGCTAATGGTTTTGTACACTGAAAAAAAATACAATATTTTTATAAATATTTGTTTGAATAGTTTTAATTAAGCAAATATTTATTTATTTTTTTAAACATATATTCATTTGAAAACATAAAAACCATTAATTTGATTCAACTATTACTTTTTTATTGAGTAAACATTTATTTTCTGTAAATGTAGTACTATTCAAAGAAATGTACATTAAGATTTAGTAATTTTTTTTCAGTATAATATAATAACTTTAAAAATTATTTGCTACAAAATCATCAATTTAGTGATTAACTATAAATAGAAAAATACAATTTTTACATTATCATCAGGTTAATCACAAATTAATCAGCAAATGAAAAATAGGATCACGCAAACATTGGCATGTGTGAGCATAGAGAAACGCGTTAACAATCAAAGACGTCAGTGTTAAATTTATATTAATACCGTGTAACATCACCTCAAACATGCATATCCGCGATCTTAGGATACCAAGCAAGAAAGACGAAAGAGCTCGAACCGGCGGACTATCTCATGTTTGAAATCGTAAAAATTCGCGATCGCCGGATAAGATTTGCGATGGCGCGGTAGGATAATAAAAGTCGCCGAGCGGTAGAATTGTTTGCATTTTGCTCCGCGAAGTTTGTCGGGGTCTATTCTGTGTATCGCCGCATATCGCTGCTTATTGCTGCATTTTGCAAGTATCGCGACACAATATCCCGCATCCAGTGTCCTGCATCCAATTTCGTGTAATGTGTCTATCGGCGACACTTTGGAGGCAGACGACGTTAAACGGCGAAGTGCCTAGGGCCGCTGCCATTCAACGACATTACGGAGTTCAATTTCGCCCTGCTTGGGTCTGATGACGACGGTAACGTCCGGTTAACGGAATCGATCGTTCGGGTATGGGTTAATTACGAGGTGAAACTTTCATGCTTTGCAAATCGAGTCAGCTCAGCGGTACGCGGATTTATAATGGCAACCTTGTCGAAGGTCGTAACAAAATCTGGCTTTCCGTTTGCCCGTAAATTGTCATTAAATGCACAAGCGGAATAATCCTTAGATTACATTGTGAAATCATTGTCAGAAGTACGAACCGTTAGAAACAGGAAGATAGAAATTGGATTATAAAAGTTTATTTAAATTTGATATCTCTGGTTCTGTTCATGATTGTGTTTCAAGAGAAAAACTTCGGCGTGCGGTTTCTAGATTTAGATATGTATATAAATTCACGAAATATTTAAGTATACTCCAAAGAATATATAAAAATCAACAAAAAATCAAAATGATTTTATTTTGATTCTTAATATCGATAAACAACTTTTGTAACAATAAATCATTATTTGACATTAAAATAAAGTCATTTTGATTTTCTGTTAATTTGGTGTATTCCTTGGGTATAAGATCTATTTTAATCGAAAAATAGAATTTTTCATATTTAATTAGATTTAAATTTGTATAACTGAAAAAATTAATAGCAAGAGGACATTAATAACATATTACAGATATTCTCAAATGACTTGATTGCCGAATATATTAAAGACAACTCGACAAGTTATCTCCATCGCCTATTAATTAATATCATGTCTTAATAAGCTTTGACTGAAAATATCTACTTGGCACACACCAGCCGTATTTGAAATTACTCTCCCGCAAAGATTACTTAACGTAAAAGAAAAAGTACATCGTGAAAAGTTGCAGACTATAAAACGACGTGTAACGTAAACGTTACGCGAATTACTGGAGCAATGTCGTAAATTTCAGTGGCTGTAAAGGGTTTAGCTGCACGTCGTGAATTTATTTCCCTCAGGAATGTGGAGCCTTTTTCATGAGCAGAATAAGGCTTACTTCCAATAGAATATAACAAACCTGCAGGCAAGCAGCGCATTTTAAACAAAATATTTATATTCACTGGCCATGATTAATTTCTCTTTTTATAAAAATGAAAGAAGCATGAAAGAAGAAAGTTAATAAAAAAAAAAATTAGTATTCTCCCAGATTCACATTTCGTCATTATAATATATTTCGCATAATTCTCGAACGAAAAAGTAGAAAACATCGATGGAAAAATAAAAGACCTTTTTGAGTGATAAGAGGAGCAGCGTTCAAGAAACTTTTGTAACAACGTTAAAGCCAGCTGACAAACTCAAGCTCGAGAAAACGGGCAAAGTGGAAACATCGATATTCCGGATCGTGATCAAGAGCTTACCAAATTCACCAAGGACTGGACGAGAAGACTGACAGGATTTCCGGCAGCTTGTATAACTTCCACCGCACGCTCATGCGTACTATGCCGCAGGTCGACGCCGTCCACTTCAATTATTCTATCTCCAATCTGAAAGCACGCGCGTAAGAGCGAATTAAGTCCAGACGAGGTCGAGATAGGTCGTGGCAATTGACTATTAAATTTTCACACATTCATGAATGCTGTTTAAATCAAAATTGAGAAGGAAAGAAACACGGTGAATGCAGATAGCATTAAGATCGCAAAATTAAATTTATTTTTTACGAAACAAAAATTACAGAGTAAAGCGCGCTGAGCGTCTACACGTTTAAATTAAAACATGTTTGCGTTTGCACAAATGTAAACTTTGGCTGTGATAAAATCTTTATTGAGGTAAAAATCGCGTAGTTCTCTTCTTCCAGCTTTATTAAAGTTTTTATGTTTTTGCAAGTTCCTGGAGATGCAGGAACTGGATGGAGAAATACAATTTCCGCGGTCGATGGTAAAGGGGATCGTTTCAAGAAAACTGTATTACCTTGAGACCGCCAGTTCTGCCGGCGGGACTATTCGGCAGAACATTCTTTATGAATATCCCAGAAATGTTCTGCGTCTTGCTGGGTCCGCCATTATGCAGATCGACCTGAAATAAGAATCAATCGTCGTTCAATACCTACTCGTTTAAGGTTCCCTAACCGGCAGAATCAATAGAATCATGATTAGTCGATTCAGCTGACAATTTCACTGTTTAATCACAGTTGGATTTAATTTAGCGTCCTCTATAACTGTCTCTAACTCCGTTAACTCCGAGCCCACGTTGCAGACAGTGGGAATTTGAGATAGATACCCAGCCCCCCCGTGATTTCTAAATTCCCCGCTTCAATTTCCTCTCGATCATTTATTCTTATTAATCTTTCATTGGTTTGTTACCGCATTGGCTAATCCAATTAAAGCAATTATTTAACATTACAATTCAGCGGGTGTGTTGAATAATCAATTGCGTTTTTCCTTCCTTCCCACTCGCGAGTAGAAAAACAAACATATTTCTTCATTTAATTAGTAGCAAATTCTATTTTGCGCGATCACTACATTATTTATCGGTGGATTATAATCTTCGCACCCTCGTGTCCAAAATCAATTATTTCTCTATAACTGCATGAAGGTAGTTATACAAATAATTATACAATTTAATTGGATACAGAATCATGTTATACCCAAATGCTCAGTCCGATAATACAATAATTTGTGTAAAATGTAATTTTGAAGAGCTTTTAAGGCAACCACGAGCTTGTTAAAACCAAAGCCAATGATCCTATTATACCTCCTTGCCGATTTAACATTGAAAAACTACTCGGCTAATGTACTTCAATCGATGCATACGCAACTCATATCATCGATATGGCTCAGTGTGCATTGATAAAGAGTTAATTGATTAAATTCTATTCGTCAAACTAGCAGTCCTGATTCACATCGTTCGGTGGCGATCAATAAAAAGCATTTAACCCGCGTCGCACATGAGGAATTTATTCGCGAGATCGCAGGGTCGAATCTATTAAATTCATGTTTGAAGCTCGCTATGAGCGCGTGCACGTGACAGTTTATTACTTGTTAAAATCCAACATTAATTATTGGGCCGAATTATTGAATTATAGATAGGTTATCCGGCGCGAGATAGATCCATCAAGACGTTCGTTTACTGACGGCCATCTGGTTCGACCTACTTTGACTTCAACTCTGTCCGAATGTTTCAATAGCTCCGTCGTTGCATTCCCGATTTTAAAGGCGAGCTATAAAACATCAAGGGCGATATCGACGGGGCCAACACTTGTCTGCTCGCAGCTATATTTGTTGCGCGCTAATAAAAAGAATACGAAAAATTGTGACTGAATAACTGCGAGAGAACGTATATAATAATTCAGGATTATCGCTCTTTGCATCGATTAAATCTCGAGAATTTGTAAAAATAAACCTCACAACCATATGCGGTCTTTGCTCATATAGTAAATTAGATTTAAATAGATCAATCCCCATAATAGAGCAATTGTAAGTAATGTAGCAAGAGAAATGCAACGTCATAGTTGGAAGATATTAAATAAAGGATATACTTATAATTCAAGATTGTCTGTCTTTGCATTGATCGAATCTCGGAAATTTGTAAAAATAAATCTCACGACCACGTGCGATATTCGCTGTTTTAAATTAGATTTAATTAGATCAATCCTCATAATAAAGCTATTAGTAATGTTATAACAAGAAAATTAATGTGATACCATAATTAGAAAATATTAACAAAAAAAAATGTTAAAAACCGCTATTTAATATCCATTTTTTAAAATTATATTTACGTTTCTTTGTCATTTGAAAATAATAACAATATACACAAAAAAGTTTGTGTGACAAAATTTTGTGTGTTTATCAAATATACACTCACAGATCAGATAGAAACTGACGGCTATCTGAGTAGTATTTAAAAAAAACAAACATAATTGATGACATTCTAGAGTTTGTTTTTTTTATAAACATACATTACCAATGATTTGATGTACACAAAACTTTGTAGTCAAACCTCTTTATTACCCTATATATATATATATATATCGTACCTTTCCACCAACGATGCTGAGTCCTAGGCTGGTCTTCGGCTCTCTGTATATCTCCACCAGTCTCTCGGGACCCCAGTGCTTCGACCAGGTGACGTCGCCATCGTGCTCCCTGTGTGTGACAGTCATATCCCCTTTTCCCTCCACGAAGACGACAGTCGGAAACTTGCGTGGCGAACTCGAGCTCGACGAAGGCGAGCTCTCGGTCTTCCTAGAGATCGAGCTGGCTGGTCTACTATGATGCGCGTGTTCCGGACGATCGGCGCTCGCTTGGTCAGCCTCGAGCAGCTCGTCGTCGCTGCATTGAATCGCCTTCGACTCCTGATAAGTTTGTACCTCGACCTCACGCCGCGGACTACGCAGAATGTCTTCTCGGGAAGAGGATCTCGACCTAACGGACGTTCTCGTAGAGATGTCCTCCGGGATGCATTGAATGCTCTTCGACTCCGTCTGATCCGCAGCGTCGCCTCTCGTGAGATCACCCAGATCGTCCAACGAGCACTGAACGCTTTTATTCTCGCCCTGAGTCTGTGTTTGTACTTCCCGTCTGGGACTCTGGAAATACCTCTGACCGATGTGGAAGGGGCTGATCCTGGGTGGCTCCTCGCACGGACTTGTCACACTTTGTTCAGGGCTACACTGTGTACTCTTAGACTCCTGCACAGTCTGCGTTTGTACATCGCGCTTCTCCTTGGGAGAATACTGCGTTTCTTTGAAGCTGTGCTGGATTTTGTCAAGACTTTTCTCGTAAACTTCGCGAGTCCAACTCTCGGATACTTCCTCAGGCAGATCCTCTAACGAGGAGGTGAATATCTCGTGAAACAAATGATCCGATTGGCTCTCGAGTGTTTGACTTTGATACTCGAGCGAGTGCTCCTTACAGATCAGATCCTCCTCGTGTTTACTAATCGCTTCCTCCAACAACGGCGAGCGTTTCTCCCGCGAAGAGGTCGTCTGCTCATAATCACGCGCCTCCCTCGCGTCCTTAGCTTCTTGTTGTGATAATGGCTCCTTTTGTTCTTCTCTTCGAGAATCTTGAGCCGGAATCGCACTGTCGACAACTTCGCGAGAAATTGCGAGGTCCTTCGTAACGCGGATGGATCCCTTGGACTCGCGTCGAACTTGGAACTCACTGGAGAAAACCAGGAAAACCAGAGGTCACAGAGCGGAAGGAAAATTCACGATCAGTCGACAGTTTCGTGTCTAGAGTTTTAATGATGCAGCAAAAGGCCGCCGTGCAAAGCTATCGCTGACAGTAAATGAGTCTTTGACGTTGTTATCTGATCAAACGTAATTGCGTCCAATAGCTTTCTTAATTGCAGCGATCCGTTTGTAGTCATCGGTATAAAAAGACTGACCGATTGCTGAGATTTGTATCTGTCGAATATTAGACACTCGATATAAATCAAAAGCGATTGCTCTTATCGATGGAATTATATCTCTTCAGTACGAAAATAAAATTAAAATAATTCAGCCATTTATATTCTTCGCGAGCGACAAAGACACTTTTATATATTACATATTCTACTATCCATGAAAATATGGGTGGAACCAAAAATGAATACGATTTGCGATGATTTATGATAAAATGTAAATAATATCTTCTTTCTTAACCTTCTGTCCGCAATTTGAATTTCTTTTGACACAAGTGAAATTTTATTTAAAAATTTTTTCATTTTTGCTCAAATTTCAATTTTTATTAAATGAAGATTTTAACATTTAAATTAAAAATCTGTTTGATAACGTAATAAAGATGTTGAAAAGTCACTCTGAATTTTTCCACAATTTCAAGAAAATTTTTTTCTTGAAAGTCGACACTATTAAAGGAGCAATGGTTCCTTGAATTAAAATAATATTTTGTTATTTCTAATTTCCATGTGATTAAAATGTAAAAATCAATCCATATCTGTGATGAATTTGAAAATCCCTTTTAATAATGTCCATATTAACATATATACACTTAATAAACTAAATTTCAGTAAAATTTAATATTTCCTTGAATTAAACTGTTTAACTCCATCGTTTTAATAAAATTAATGACATGTTGAATAAGAACAGTGATGACAAAAATGATTAAAATAAATCAAATTGTGTAAAATTTTATATTATAAATATAATAGTATAGAATAGTAAAAAAAACTTGGTTTAGACAAAGAATCCACATTGCAGATGAAAGGTTAATTGGCTCGACAAAGGAATATTTGTACGAGCGCAAGATTGCCATAATTAATATGAGAAATAACAGGACGTGAAGGATTAAAATATTTTCTCGTTTCTTTATCCTCTTTGCCTCTTTGTAAAATAAAAATGCAATTAAAAGCATAAAAGTTTTTACATCATGATATCTCTCACCGACCCTATTTCTCATATCATGCAATTGAAATGAGAGGATTGTATAACGGATGATAATATAGATGGGCTTATTGTTTGTCTGTGTTGGAGTGATATTCTCGATGTGGAACGTGCTCACATTTTCGATATGTACACACGCGAACACAGTATAAATCCCGCATGGAAACGTGACAGACCTACCACTGTGTTTGCTTTTAGCAGAAAATCTCGAATGGTTATGATATCTCGACCAAAAATATCCCCCGAGATTTTTCTCGAGCCTCGGAATCGTTTGGAATATATAATATTAATACTATCATATCCATTATCAACATGAAATCGTATTTTCAGACTTTGCATCTGTTTGATACGCATGCTTAACAAAAACAAGAAATCTAAAATGCGAAGTATGAACTCGTGCGAACTCTGATATTTCTCACGTTGCAGAAACTTGTGAGAGCTCGGTTAAAATTTCCTAACGTATTCGTTGCGTGGCATTCTTCCAAATCAATGTTGTAATAGCGGATATCTAATTTATACAAAACCTATATACTGTTAGATATTAAAGGAGCAATTGTAACTTAATCCTTTGACTTAAATAACGTTGTCATTTTTACTATTATATGTGTGTCAAAATGTAAGTCAATCCACTTCCGTGGTTAGTTTGAAAATAAATACTATTTATAACGTATGCACTTAGAATAAATAATAAACTAAATTTAATACATTTTTTTTAGTGAAATTGTTTAATTCCATTATTTTAGTTACATTGAGCATATTGAGTTGAATAAAAGCAGTGGTCTCCATAGAAATGATTAAAAATAACTCAAATTGGATATAATTTCATGTTGAATCTAACAGTGTATAGATTTGTCTAACAGTTTACGCAGAGCAATCTGAGAATCTTTACGTAACTCGCAATTCTCTAATTTAAATAAACTTCAAAACAACTTCATCTACAAAACATGTTAAATACAAGAGGAATTTCCCTCGCGGCGTGTTTATCTATTATAATTGCGATGCGAGAACAGCGAGACCAATTAAGCTGATTGTTTCTCGCGCGAAATATCGAAAGAAAAATTCGCATCAGTTGTTTAGCTGCTCGCAGATTCTAACAGTAAGCAACGCTTACGCGACGTTCTCCAACTTCCGTTATCCAAATGAACGTCATCGCTCGCTTTCGGTCCCGACGGATCTGTCCGACGGATCTGTCCGACGGATCGCAAACGTCTCTCGAGAATGCGAAAAAGTAAGAGTATATACAAGTGGGCACTTGTCAGGAAGCTCGTTGGAGAACGCAACGCAAGAGAAACTCCGGACACACGAAAGGCTTTTCGTTTCCTTACGTTGCGCGAGCCCGAGGTGTTCACTGTCGTGTGTGTCTCTGACAGCCGGTACTCCGTGCGTCACTGCAAACTGGCTTCCTCTGATCTAATAAATAACACTCGTCGGAGCGTATGCACACGTACACGTGCACGCACACGAATGCGAGACGGCGCGCAAACGCGACGATAACGTGCCGAGCGTGGACGCACGCCGACTGCCGTGAAGGCGCGGGCGACTACTAGTGCGACTACTCGCGAGACCGCGAGAGTAGAATACTGCGTGCGCGCGCTCTGCGCCCGTGAGGGAGTTGATTCCTGCGTATGCACGTGCACGCAGTTCACTTGTGTGCGCTCTCTAAATCTGAATCAGTGGGTAGTCGAAGATAGTCTAATTATCCAGTGGTATATTTTGCACTGATGATCAGTGAAGTTCAACAAAAAAAGGAAAAATGTTTGAG
>Ga0157363_1003347_pt1 | contig 14475 bp, 9 predicted proteins | sample AttsexASBM1_FD_111477 | JGI IMG/M metagenome (GOLD analysis project Ga0157363, IMG submission 111477) | Fungus gardens microbial communities from leaf cutter ant in Ribeirão Preto, State of São Paulo, Brazil - Atta sexdens ASBM1 | ecosystem: Host-associated > Fungi > Mycelium > Unclassified ...
AAATGTATACTGTAATATACAATGAAAATACTAAAGATTTACAAAAACTTACAAAGATTCAACGTAAGCCATATCGTCTAGATTCCAAACTTTCACGCTCTTATCTTCGGAAGCGGAGTATAACGTGTGAGTATCTTTACGGAATACTAATCCAGATACTAAACCTCTGTGACCTTTTAAATCTTTTATATGATTAAGAGTATCACTAGAGAATACTTTTATGTCTTTACATCCACTTTCTCCTACTACCTATAAAAAAGACTTGTCTTTTTATCTCAAATTTTTTTATAAAATGAAAAAAGATTTCACTTAAACTCACAAGAAACCTTCCATCTGTGCTAATTGCCAAACATCGTATGGATTTCATTCCAGGATTCTTCTTTCCTCTATTTCCTCTGATGGCTTTTAATTTCGTCTTTTCCTTTATTGACCCTAATAAATAATTATCAATTTATTTCACAATAAATAATAGTATTTAAACAGATAATTATTTAAATTATCATTTTTAGGACTTTATCTATGTATTATTTATCTAAGCTAAAATATTTCAGGTGTTTAGTGATATTAACAGTAATTTTTAATAGTAATTTTTAAGTTTAACATTGAGAATGACCCGATATGTCTCTTTAAACATGCAGTCCTTCATTTGATCAGCCTTAACAAATTTGGTTAGTCTTAACAAAAATGAGAATATAACGCTAATTTGTTAGCATAATCATTAGTAAAGTACGTTAATGTTTCCATCTGATACAATGTTGAGGAGCTGTACATCCCTGAATTGGAGTTTGAAAGAATTTGAATTTGAAGACAATTGATTCCTTTGGATTTATTTTATCATTATGCTTTTAAGAAAGACTGCGAATATAAATCTAAATTAGGTATTTAATAAAATTAATTAGAATAAGATCACTAAAGACCAAGTTAAAAAGGTTGAAATGTATGTATTAATATTAATAAATTATTATTATATTGACAAAATTTCTCAAATAATATCCAATACGGCTCGAATAGCCTGTTAATTCACTATTATTGAATTATATTATTAAATTGTATTCGTAAGAGCCTTATTAATATTATATAGATTGAACTAATTCTGGAAAAATCATTATTTCAAAATTTCGTCTAGAGACTCGGATCCATTTAGATCGTAATGTCATTGGAAAAAAAATATCTATCGTCTCCACCGATAAAAAATTCTCTTCATTGATGAGAATTATTTAACCGCGTCAATGCTATTGATACTATTCGCATTAAATATTAACTGTGATTCTTCGATTATTTTCCATATTCTAAGTTTCGTCGTAATCATCACTAAAATTTATAAACTTACACTTGACTAAACTGCCATCCTTAGATCCTGTATATAATATACTGCCATCGCTTGAAAGGCAGATACAGGTAATAGAGGCTTTATGTTCTTTACACCTCAATGTTATGAGATGATCATGGCCAGTATAATATATTGCTACATTTTTTTTTAATCGACCTTTTTCTTCTAAGTATTCCTCACGTAATCTCTGCGCGACCGCACCTTCTTCAAATTCTGCTCTATCTTTTTCTATAATAACAAAATTTATTCATTACATAAAATCATTTTCTCTCTTTCCAAAATAATATAGATCAAATATAAAAATACTTCATTGAACTTTATACCTTCTTCTTCAATTTCTTGAAGGTATTTCTTTGCAAGCCTCAAACGTTTTTCTTGTGCAGTTTCCTCCTCTTCTTCAGTTTCACTTTGTGCTTCATTTCTATAAGTAAAAATCTTGTAATACTCATTGATTATTATATTCTTCTAATGTATTTAATTAGTGTTACCTTAAATTTTCTTCTGTAAATTCTTCATCTGTACTGGCAATACTCTCATTATCAAATTCGGACTTCTTTAATTTCTTTAATTTTGACTGAGCTGTAGATTTCTTATTAAAGTGGCCATTGAGCTAATATAATAAAATTAGAAATTAAATTAGAAAATTAAAATTAACAGTCACATCGATACATTAAATCATACATTAAGTAAAAAATTATGAATAACTTAGTGCTTTATAGTATTAGAATCTAAGTAATCAAGAGATACGGTATTTCAGTGACATCTTTAATTTTATTTCCATACACAATAACCATGTTACGTCCATCAAAATGTGTCATCTCTTCGTTTACGTCTCGAGATTCCATGTAGCCTAATCACAGTTTGGTATCATTATTTGCCTTAACTTTAGAATGCAACATGGGCAAATCGTGAAATTTTCTTCGGAGGGAATTTTCTATTAAGGAATGTACCGGAATAACAATAAAAAAAATTTTTGCTATTGTACTGAAAAAAATGTCAATATATCAATTTACGATTTACAACAATTTTTAACATTAATGAAATCCATTTGGATATATTTACAACTTTTAATGTCTCCTCGTATCTCATTTTGAAGAGGAAAAAAAGTTACATTTTGTACATCATGTAACTTTTACTTATTTTTTTAAAGACTTTTTTTTTAAAGAAAGATAATACAGCTACTACAAACAAAATGTTTAATTTTTTAATATTATTATTAATATTATTAATTATGCTCGAACTAATAGACGTATTAAAAATTACTTATAACAAAAAAAAACTTTATGTAACAAAAAGATCATACAAAGTCAAACGTAAAGTTGTATGTTTTTTACAATTAAAAATAAAAGAGAAATTTCAATGGAGTACATCGCTAATAGGCCAATTAAAAATAACATGTTTTCATTAGTAAAGCAGTGAAAAATTATTAGGCACCAATTGATCTGAATGGATGTATGCTATTAAAATGTACACTAATGAGACTCTCTTAAAATAAAATAATTAATAAAAAATTTCAAGGAAGGTTTAAACCTCCAAACCTCCTTCCCTGGATACATCCATAGAATGCAATAAGTATAAACATAAATATCAGTATAAATCACCAATTCGCTGTCGACGAATTCTCTAGAATTATTTAGAGTACATTCCATTTCATGCATGATGTGCATAATGCATAATAATCATTTATCCTTGTTTAATATTTGGTGAATAACAAGGATAAATAATGCATTATGCGTGAAACGGAATGTAGGTCTAGAAGTAATAGATTTCACGTTCTGATGGCCTGACTATATCATTAAACAATGACATGGTTGACAGATATGTTTGTTATCTTGTAACTTCTAACAATTCTTTAAGCAAATAATCAATATAATATGCAAATATAAGAATCAGGGGAAATCAAAATAATCGTACTATTCTGAACAAACTGAATTTTAAGCCTATTCTACAATGTGTTTTTTATTTCTTCTTTCTTGCTTTTTACTTTGTATTTTTTTTCCCTCTTTTCGACCGTTTTATTGACAATTGTATTTTTTGCCTCGTGTTTTCTTCCGAAATTTGTTAACTTTTACCTCGAACGACAGAAAACAAAAACGGGATAAGAGGTACAGACCAAATTAAAAAAATGATAAAAAGCAAGAAACAGGGAACAAAAAGCATACTGTAGAATAGGCTTTAACCTCTAAACAGTAAAAAATTAGAGAACACATTTCGGAAAGAAAATATGATAAATTGAAAAGCTTACTTTACGCTTCTGTGTCCCATTTCCTCGATTCCCACTTCTTATAAAAAATGACATCGCATTAACGGAATAATTGTTGTAAATGAAAAGAACTTCTTAAACCACGTGCGTCTTTTTCGTTTATAACATGTGCTTCCTGTGACTTCGGCCTGGTTTACATCGTGCACTTAGTACTAACTAGTAACTTTCTTGTGACTGTGTTCCAAAATTGATTGCCAGTACTGAAAGTCTATAGTGCACGTGACGTAAACTGTAGCAGCATTTTCAGTGCTGGCAGTAATTTTGGAACACGGCCTGAATTATCTTAATTTCGGTGACACGTATAAACATATACACGAGATGCGTATTTAATTAATCATTTTGATGCATATTGTACATACCAATTTAGTACAATATTCTTTGAATTACATCGCTGAAATTAAAATAATTTAATAGACAATTATTAGTTACGCCTGCGGCACACGATGCTTGTTTTCCTGTTGTTAACTGGAATCTTGCAAGTGTATTGGCTGCAATGCTGGTACTGACAGCATCGTAGCCAATACAGTTGCAAGATTGTAATCCAGTTAGCAATTCAACAGGAAAACAAGCATTGTGTGCCGTTGGTTTTAGGGCAATTTCATCAAAAGCACAAGCAATAGTTGCATGAAATTCTTAAATATTTTTACACTTAAAATGAGATGGATATATATTTGGCTTTGAAAAAAGAAAAAACGAAGATGCCGTGTGCAAAATGTGTGAACAACGCGAACAGACTTATTGCCTGTGCTTTTCGGCTTGTCCTAATAGGAACACGGAATAAGAGATTTTAACATATCAGAAAGCATCCATTCTAGTATATATGGTTTCTGATAGGTTGAAATTTATTTTTTCCTATTATTTGTGCTTTTCATTATGTTTCCGGCTCTTTACAGAAATATATTAGTCAATATATTATTGAAAAAAAAAAATTAATTACTTATTTGGAGTACTAAAAATACTGAACAATAGTATTTTAATATTTAAAATAAGTAATTAATTACTGTCTTTCAATACTATAATTTTATTTTTCTAAATATTCAATAAATATTATAAAATATAACTAATTATTATTAAACATTTAGAAAATCAACATTTAATAATATTAGCAGACTATATTTTTGATGTATCAGCCTATACAACACAGGTTTCAGCAATATTGTAATAATACTGCAAATATTCGCAGCACATTGTATTTGTATATGATTCACGGATAAGTATATTATTTCATCTTTCTTCTTTCAAAATATTTGAAAAAAAAAAGATGAAATAATATATTTATTAAGGAAAGATAAAATAAATGTGCTTATTTATTAGTTTTTCGTTGACTATATGTATAGGTTAAGAATAAAGTCTATTCTATTGACATGCAATCAGAATGAAGATTTACATATACAAGGTATCGGAATTAATATAATGAACATTTGTAATGAATCCTATATAATATATAATATAAAAATACATTATTTTGTTATAATAGCAAAAAATCTCTCATAATATAATATAAATGAAATTAAAAATTTCTCCTTTAATCAATTTTTATTAATTTGAAATTAATTTTATTAATTATAAACATACATTACATATAAAATAAATATCTTATATATGATAGTCTTGATATTACAATAAAAAATATTGATAAAACTTTTATATATAATTCAATATTATAATAAAAGAAACTCCTTATCATTCAAAAAATTAATAAAAAATGTTTGCATATTAATGTAAGAAAATTGCTAGCATAATTAATTAATGTTCTGACGTAAATGTGTATTTATTTACAAAAGTCCTACAGTGTGGACACATTTAATTACCATTTACTTATAAGAATCATTTAGCGGACACATTTAATTACATATCACATAAATCATGTGTTAGTCTATCTTTTGGTATACCAACTAACAAGTGATTCTTAAGTGAACTCGTTTCTGGAATTAATTTAGCGAAATAAACTTTGTACCCAAATTGTTCGGCAAACAGCTTTCTATCCGTGTCTACAATTGTCATACATTTATAGCCTTGTTTAGTCTTAATATTTAATTCGTCATGCGTTTGATCCGCTGCATGACTGAGATATGAGTATTCTCTATTATTAACATGCTCCTTAAAAACATCACTTCGCGGGTACGTTAGCTGATGACAATTCTGCAGCGAACCATAACAGCAAGGGCAACTCACGAAAATCGCATTCTTTCGTATGCAACATTGAATTACCAAATCCGTTGATAAGCCACAAGCATGTAATGACGTACCAATGTCGAAATCTCCCTTGAAATAATTCAGGTTACACTGACAAAACTTTACATTCGTTAACTTCATTCTTTCCACCCTCTTCTTGGCTCGATTCAAAGATTCCTCTTTATTTTCCAACAGAATAATTGTGCAATGAGGTAGCAAATATGCTATCAATATTCCCAAATGGCCAGTACCCGAACAGAAATCTACAATAATATCCCCTGCTTTCGCCAACTTCAAAACGGGTTTGCACAGATTCTGCAATTGATCTTGTTTCCGTCGCAGCCTTGCAGCTGGCAATGACCCGCCTGCTGGTGTAGCTTCAAAAGGGATATCAGACCAGTTTAAATTTATTTCTATACCAAATGGTTCAACATCAAGTTGCATTGAAATATTCATGTCTTCGATCAACTGCAACGAACGTTCTACATCTTCTTGCCTTGTGAAAATGCGGTTTTTTGGTTTGTATCGTTTATAATCGCTCTTGTATAAGCTTTCGTTTACTACAATTGGAAGAGTATACTGTATATTTGAATTATGGCTCTGTGAAGGTAAATATTTTGTGCACCTTCGTATGCGAAAATCATCCAACATTCTGTCATACCATTGGACTGTTAAGGGTATCAGCTTTGATATCTGGCTTGGAAACATATTCAGTAGAATATGCATACACACAAAAATAATTAAGTCAGCTAATGTAATGTATCCACTATCCGCATACTTATGTATCGGCATACCTGTCTTATCACATTCAGTTATATCAACGGTATCAAACTTTTTGCTTGCAATATACTTATATAAATTGTGCACTCTAAGTGGTTGAGACATGTGGTATTCAAATCTGGCTAAATTAACAGGTAATTCAGAGTTCTCTAAAACCTTTGTATCTAAAGACTTCAGAGTTGAAATTAAATCAACCTCGCAAAATTTAGTCCACACACTTGCTTCCGAACAAGCCATTAAGCAAGAATCCTTAAAGCCTAATAACATAGTTTTGTCGTTTAGTAAACTTGGATTCATATTTTTTACAATATGTCTTAATACTGTGCACAAACCAGCCATGCAGCTGTCTTCATTCACAATGACAATTGGTAATTCAAACGAGCTTGCATAATAAGGCATTTCATTTACAATCTCATAAACAAAATCTGTGAGATTTATCATGTAAGCTTGTTCAGTTAAATCCTGTTTACTTGGTACTAGCTTAATATTAATTGAAGAGTCACAGTATTTTATAGTAAAAAAAGTTACTAGAGTTTCTACTGGAACAAGACACAAATCTGCCATAGAATATATAGCTAAATATATTTCACTCCCCATTTCTTTCTCTATTTTATTCTCAATTTTATCCTCCATTTCTTTCTCTTTGTCTTTTTCTTGAACAAGTGAAAAATATATAAATATAAAACTTTTCTATCTACTTTTCTCAACTCATAGCATTCATGCGCTAATTCGTAATTGTCTTGCTACTTTTCTGATTATTCTCTGTCTTAATATATTCTCTCTCCAATATACAGCTAAGCAAGAGAATATTGCTGCAGCAAACATGAAACCCTCAAACTTCCAGAATGTTTTTTCCTCTAGCCAAGCTACTTTGTCACAACTGTAATACAAATATAAGAACATAGTATAGAATCAAATAGATATACCAAATCCTGGTGATTATGCGTTTCGAAACAAGGCAATAATAAAAGTGAGCAAATTCACTAAGTGTTGATCAATTAATAAATATTTTAATAAATTCACTTATTTTCTAATTTTATTTTTCTAATTTTCACCTTATTTCAAGACACGATCAATTCTCTGTCAGTATGCTTTACCTTCTTGTTATTGTTTCACCGCTCTTGCATTTCAGCACTTCTTTATATCTTGCATGGACACAAACATCAATGCTTTCACTAGCAATTTCAAAGGCAGTACATGGATGACATTCGGATATCACTTCATACTCCTCGCCAGAGATACAGGAGGAATTATTCTCATAATTATCAACATAAAGTTTACTTGAGCTATTCGTCCAATGGCTCTCGATAATTAGCGCTAAAACTGTTAATCTATAAAGAATATAATTATACAAGAAATTAAGTTTCTCCATAAATGCTTTATTTAACAAAGTCTGCATCTATGCAGCAGTTTGCTGTTTAGGCTATGTTCGAAATACCACTTGAGTACCTCCGTGTATTTTATCTCTATTATTTAAATGTTGATGATAAAATGATATAATGATAGAATTCATTATTCTGGAGCTACTCTGAATGGTTTCCAAATATACATTTAATTCGAAAAATATGAGAAATATTACCAAAATATGAGAAGAACTAACCCTCCTAAAAATGTGATACCTAACAACATTCGCTTCTTCGTGCATGATTCGATCATTTCGGATTTCTCTCTATTTTCAATAATCACACTCCACTCTGATTATATTACAGATCCACCACTGTAAGCTCTATAGAGAAAGACTGTGACTTATCTCTTGTAGTTGAGTATCTTGTACTTTTCATCTTTCTTCCTCTTCTTATTAATGTCTAACCATATCAAATTATATCTAATTCATTCTAATCTAATTGGAATAGAGAGAGAAAAACCCATGATCATGAGAGAAGCTCAAAGAATGCAAAGAAGTCTGAACACATAAGAAGTTTGTTCGCGTCGCATGCTCCAATTTGCTCCAATGTGCTCCTGTTATAGCTTCTATTCACTTCAACGATCGCGTTAGAATTAGTAAATGCATAGTAGGAACATTTTAGAGCATGTCAGAGCATGCAATGCGAACAAACTTATGAACGTGATTATAGTGTGAAAAACAAGGTATAGCATTTCTGATGATGCCGCACTCGTTCAATTTCTGAACCAATTAGCGACCCATTTTGCAAACAATAGCATTCATTATTTGTTTTATCTCTCAGGGCTACGTTCCAAAACTTCCTCTCCAAGGAAGATTTTATTCTATGTGCTATAATATACATTACGTGTACTATATATTTCGAGTAAAATTTTCCTCAGAGAGAAAGTTTTGGAACGTAATCCAGGACCTCGGGATCGCTCCGAATGATCCCAGCACACATATTATATATGCCCTTATACTGTGCCCAGCGTTGAATTGGATTCACACTATTGCTGAATTCACACTGGATCCGACGTACGTTATACGACATTCTGCAACCAATCAGAAAGCAGAATTTTATTTTATATTAATGGCCTAGTTTTCACCGAGGGTTTCGGAATGTAAGAATGTAAGAATCAACCAACTACAGTCGAGTATTCCCTTGTCATGTCGTTCTACTGTAACAGGAAATACTCGACTGTGGTTGGTTTTTACATTCTGAATCGTGGATTAAACTCTCGATGGAAACTAGGCCAATGAATAGATTGGTCCCTAAATATTGGCTAATATTAATGGAAATATTATCGGTTTGCAACTAATATAGAACCGGCTTAAGACACTAATGCCCTCTGATTGATTCATTACTTATGAAAGTTGCTCAAAAGTTGCTGCATTCAGTGCGGGAGCCACATCAGTTCGCTTGCTCGGAAGTAATTTCCATCGCGCGACAAAAGTTGAACTCAATCCAACTTTTGCCGCAGCGGAAGTAATATTACATCATTTTTAGAAGTTTTGCGTGGTGAGGCCGACTTAAGAACATAGAATTATTGGTTTGTGCGATAACTACTGCCGCAAGCATTGCCGCGTTCTGTGCAGGAATCATTATGGTATCGTCGGGCGATGAGTGGAAATTAACAACGGAACGAACCACGCGACTAAAAGCTCAAACACAATAGGCACAGGCAATAGGCACAGGCAAACAAAGAATAAGGCTTAAACACAATACACAGGCAACAGGGAATAATGAGCCGTCTAATCAGAGCTTGTAAGTTCGATATTATATCCTAGAACTCTGATTAGGCTCGTTATTCTCTGTTGCCTGTGTATTGTGTTTAAGCCTTAACCTCTACAAAATCGAGAAAGATAAAGACAGACAGACAGACAGAGAGAGAGAGAGAGAGAGAGAGAGAGAGAGAGAGATAGAATAAAAGAGATTGTGCCAGTATAGAACGAGTGGAAGCGAATCGCGCGTATCGCGCAGATCACGCATTTTGTGTGTGTGCTCCATAATGCTCATAAATATTTCTGCGAGGCAAGCACGATCGTATGAATGTGCGAGTCCTTGATTTTGACACAGTCGTGATAAAAATCAGCACGGTCCCGATAAAGTCCACCGATGAATACTATATATCGTTTATTCCCGGCAGCGGGAGATACAGACGAGAAAAACAAATATAAAAAAAAGGACAGATTGTCGCAAATAAATGAGTGAAGTTAATCGAAGAGCGAGGAAACGAAATCGCTCCCCGGTTGCTCTGGAATTTTAGCTATCATCGATTACAATTAATCCGTCACATCGGTTAGCTTTTCTTTTCTTCATAAAAGAGATCAATATGATGAATTAAGAAGGAATATATACAATTCTAATGTATCGAATTTTTTATCTTAGGTCTTATTCAAATCTCAAACTCAGCGATTTTCTCACACATGATCATATCAACATCCTCTCACTGATACTCTTTACTGCTACTTTTCTCCCTTCTTTTTGCAGAATTCACTCTGTGTGTGTGTGTGTTTTGTGTGTGTGTGTGTGTTTTGTGTGTGTGTGTATATATATATGTGTGGTGTGTGTGTGTATGTGTGTGATGTGTGTGTATGTGTGTGGTGTATGCATGTATATAAGTATATGTCAGTATATGTATGCGTATGTATTGGATTGTGACCATTCAGCAGCCGCCATGATGATTAGTTTTACGGCGAGCGCGCGTACGACGTGATGCGGGGTGTGTGATATGTCTGTAGCGCGCGCTCGTATCCACCCTAAACGGCAGCGACGTTCGTGAGGGCCGAGGGGAGCAGTGGCGACGGTGAGACGTGAGAGTGGAGGGCGACGGGTGGCGACGACGACGACGGCGGTGGTGGTGGCGGCGACGGCGACACAAGGGGGGGAAGTCTTCCGCCCCCTACGCAAGCCAGACGCCGGTAATGAGTGTTTACGCCGCGAACACGCCGAGTCCTGCGATATCGCCGGCGATTAATACGACGGCAACAACGGCATCGACGGCAACGAAGCCGCTGACGACGACGTCACCGACAGCAACGACGACTACGACGATAACTACGGAGACTGCGTCAACGTCAACGACGACTGCGACAACGACGACAACGGCGGCGGCGACAGCGGCGGCGGCGGCGGCGGCAGCGGCAGCGGCGGCGACAACGGCAACAACGGCGACGACGACAGCGGCGACGGCACCGGTTACGACGACGGCCACGTCGTCCACGGCGATCGCCGCGTCGCCGGAAGCAGCGACCGGCTGGATCGAGTTCTGCGAGAGACACGCCCGCGCCTCGGCCTCCGACTTTGCCAAAGCGTTCTGTGCCTACGTTAGTCTGAACCTGCCCGAGAGTGCCCGCGCCAACCTCTCGCACCGCGACTTCCTCCGCAAATTCGTCGAGAGCTTCTGCGAGCATTTTGAGAGCGAGTACCTGCGTCAGAGTGTCAGGTGCGTGTCGCGCAGCGCTTTTATGTTGCACTGTCACGTAGAAATGTCATAGTGAAGACCATTAACCTTCGTACCGTCAGGAAATAAACATTGGAGTAATCATCCGAATGGCAAACATTGGAGTAATCACTTTAGTTGAAGAAAAAACTTGAATGCATAACTTTCGTACAAAATAGAAATAATTTACGAGAAATTATAAATAATAAGTTAGGGTTTGTTACAGATGCTTATATTTATTATAAATTTTGATAAAATATATCAAATACAAAATATTTTATATGTTATTTATATAAGAAAAAGATGAAAATCTAAAAATTTAGAGTTCTTATCTCATACAAAATGTTGCTTCTAATTTTATTTTATTATATGTTGTATGTTATAAGAATATATTTTATTTTATTTACATTTTTATTTTTATAATTTTTTTTTAATTATTGATATTTGGAGTTTTAAATTAGGCATATAATATATACATATAATATATACATATAATAGTAATGTTGTTTTTGTATTTTTTAGATCACTATCGTTGCATGATACTAGGAGTATAGTATCCAATGAAAGAGACATAAATCTTGCAAGTCAAAACACTAATGCACCAGTTCGAGCATCCTCCCATGAAGAATTTAGCGACTATTCCGAACACGAAGGAGAGGCAGTGTCGCCGAAGCCCAGTCACAAACCTTTCTTCCGCAGATTATCTTTTAAGGGACTTAAAAAAGGCAAGAGTTTCTTCCACAAGCAACAGAGCGATGAAGTCGAATTATCTCACAGTGAACACCGCAAGGATAAACACTCCAAGGCTAAGCTGTCGAAAATCGTGGTGGAGTGTCGTAAGGAAGGAATCGTTAATGCCTTGATGGGAGAGAACATAGATGGGACACAGAAATGGGAAAAGTCACGGCTAGCTTTGATAAAGGCCATCGGTGGCTACATGTTGGAGTTCTACTCTCCACCGAAGGCTGTGAAACCACGAAGCGGAGTCTTTTGCTCGGCGATAACAGAAGCGAGGGAAACCACAGCGCTCGAAATGCCGGATCACGAGAATACGTTCGTCCTGAAGACTCAAAATATGGAATTTGTTATCGAGGCGCATGACTCGAACGACATGAAATCGTGGTTGGCGACGATTAGGTACTGTATGCGAACAGTACAGCAAAGCTCGAGCGCTCCTGGTTCTGGGCCGGGTGACTCTTTAGGAGATTCTCTGAGCCACGGTTCGCTTGCTATCGGATCCGACAGTGATCGATTACGAGCCAACTCGGCGAGTAAAAGCTTTCGATCCGCTAGTCATGAACACGGCGATGACTCGCAGGGTAATCCACCAGAATTACCTCCGAGACTTCATGTGCGCAGCAGTAGTAATCTAGAATTATGTTCCTCTCAGCAAGAAATCGAGCAAAGTAAGGAATAAATCCTGCAAAAGTAAGTCAGGCAAGGGCAATAAGTAAAAATATATATATATATATATATATTTGTTTGCTTGCAGTGTCTACTAATGAGGGTGAGTTGGATTTATCGAGTAGCTTACGAGAATATCCGTGGTTTCATGGCACTCTTCCTCGTTCGGATGCCGCGCAGCTTGTATTGCATAGTGCAGCTAACGGTCACGGCGTTTTCCTGGTTCGGCAAAGCGAGACTAGAAAAGGCGAATTTGTGTTAACTTTTAATTTCCAAGGAAGAGCAAAAGTAATTACATCATTTTCAACACTTAATAAATGATATTTAAACAGTTTTTAATATATATGTATTCATTTTTACAGCATTTACGAATGACACTAAATGATCAAGGTCATTGCCGAGTCCAACATCTGTGCTTTCCTACGATATATGATATGCTTGAACACTTTCGCCAGAATGCAATACCACTCGAATCTGGTGGGACTGCGGATGTTACTTTAACAGAGTACGTAGTGGCGTCGAGCCATGCATCGCGACCAGGGCATCATAACGTAGCGAGTAGCTCGAATGTACAACAGTCGCAAGAGAGGAGACCTCCGGCAACTCTGGAGCCCAGAGAAGTAAGAGTCTGCAGTGGAAGTCTAACTCCTCTTGTGTGAGCGCGAGTGGCCAACACCCACAGTCTGAAGTCTAATCTACAGACAGTGAGTAGATAAACCAGCTAAAGCGCCCATATTTATTGTATGGTCGATGATACAGAACAGATTTAATATCTGCATTTGTGCAAATTCGCTGGAAACTTGATGGAAATTTGTATAGATTGATATACAAAGTTAAATATAACGCATCCTACTTGTGTCCTATTTATAACAAAATCCGACATTTATTTAATAATTTATTTAATATATGTTCAAAAAATATGTACTCCAAAAAGAGTAAAAATAATGTACTATTAAAAATTTTTTATGTTCATATTTTTCCTAATTTTATCATGTCCAAGGTATGTTATGTTGTACAGCACACTTTTATACTTTTTATTTATTTATTATTTTATACATTCTATAAATGATTTGATTAAATTTGTATATCATTCGTCTAAACATGCAAAATTATTGTGTGATGAAATTTTTATGAAAAGTTTAGAATGATATAAATGTGTGAAATGTAATATTCAGAGAAATATGACCGTGGGGCAAGGAGCTCGCTTTTAGTAAGTTTTTTCTTGAAATTTCTGGTATGTTTTATTGTTGTATATTGCGTATTATAGGAGATTTATGTTTCAACTTCGTCTCAAGCAATACAGGAGCGTTCAGAAATCATTTTATCTAATTAGTACTCTAATAAAATAAAATTGCCACTTGCGACATTTATCAAGAAGCTATGAAAGTATTATTAAATTGGCAGAGTAATATTACAGTATTTCTGGATGAAATATCCTGATTGCTTATATTTTCGCAAATGTTAGAAAAATTTTCGTCAATATTTCTTATTTTAAATCTATAAGACTTATAATAACACATATTATATGAGTATATGTGTCATCAATAATATTTATTTCATGTAACTTTTTAGTTATTGTAAAATTAAATTTAATGTATACACAAAATATCAATTTCGTTCTTTGATATGATATGGATATTTGCATTTGCCAGTTGCTTATATCTTTCATAACCAATAAAATGAATCTGTTACATTC
>Ga0157363_1003348_pt1 | contig 14474 bp, 1 predicted proteins | sample AttsexASBM1_FD_111477 | JGI IMG/M metagenome (GOLD analysis project Ga0157363, IMG submission 111477) | Fungus gardens microbial communities from leaf cutter ant in Ribeirão Preto, State of São Paulo, Brazil - Atta sexdens ASBM1 | ecosystem: Host-associated > Fungi > Mycelium > Unclassified ...
ATATTAAATCTCATAGGACCTGTTAGAAATGGTCTTAAATTAATTAATGATCTTAATTTCATTAAATTTTAAGTTACATAATATAATAATACATTTGAACTTAATTTCATTATGATATTTACATAAAATTTAATATATTTTTCATGAAAATTTAAGAAATTTAATGTACATGTTCATTACATTTAAGTAATTACTGTAACTTAATTTTCAGTTAAATCATTCATTACTTTTAATTTCGTTCATAATCACGAGCTTTATTTACATGTAAAGGAAGCTCGTGGTTACATTTCTAACAGTACATACATGTACTGAACATATACATAACCAATAGGAAATAAATGCATTTATAATGACCTAGTTGGACCCTAAGTGCTTGTTTCTCAGTTGTCAGTTTATGTATTTACGTATGCAGTCCTTCAAACTGTGCATCAAAATAATTTTTCAGTCTTGAAAACGCAAACTCTACTAAACTACTGCAGTAATATCACGAGTTAAATTAACTAGTAATTTAACATCTCTTTCGATGTTTTTATGCATCTTAATAATACTGAATGACATATTAAAATCTGTAAATAATTAATATGTATTGCGAAAAATTATTATCTCGGCCGAGAACCCTGATCTCTAGCATTCCGTGCGAGTGTCCTTCCGAGAAAAGAAAGATATGGAAGAAGTAAAAAAATATGGAGCTAAGAAAAATTCTTGTAAGTAATCTGCAACTAAATTAGCATCAAGAATGATTCAATCTTAGATTGTAATTTTGAAAAAATGTCTATGTAGGAAGATGTTTTTTATAAGAATCAATCGTCCAACGGAAGTTATTTAAACGTTTTTTCAGCATCGTATGCTTCCCGGACGAGACAATTTACCCAATCAAAAAGGTGCACAGGCTATGCGATGTAGTCGGTGTGCGTGCAAGGAATCGCTTAAATTGGACTATTCAGCGAAGCAAATGGTTCCTTGACCATGGTATGCGACAATCATCTCAATTCTGACGAAACTTTTCGTCCAATCTTACACGCCACTGAACTTCACGCTCGCCTTTCGTTAATGATCCCGCTCAATCCAGCCTTATTCATTAAAGAATCAATTAAAAAGAAATTCTAATTATGAAATACAAGAAATCAAAATGTCAATGAGAAATTGTTATTAAAGCGGCATACGATGCTTGTTTCTTGCTGGATTGCTAACTGGATTAGATTCTTACTATCATATTGGTTGCGATGCTGGCATTGTCAACACCGCAGCCAATACGGAGACAAGATTCTAATGTAGCTAGCAATCAAGCAGAAAAATATGCTTCCGGTTTTAGACATTGTAAATGATAGATATCGTTTTGTAGTTACGCCTACGTTTTTACATAATGTATTTTAAATAAGTTAAAAAAAACGTTAAAAATTGATTGCTACTAAAATTATACATTTATTATTAATATTGAATATTAACAATATTAATAATTAATTATTCTTATTCAATAGAACAATAATTTTTCGATTTTCATGATCTTTATGTTTTATTTTCCTAGGACATACACAATATTTTACGTTTGACAACAGCAACACGGAAGTCACATCTATAGCACTCAGTTTTTATTCAGGCCTGTTCGCTTACAACGGTTGGAACTACTTGAACTTCATAATTGAAGAACTGAAAGACCCCGTTAGGTGAGAACTAAGCCTGTCGCGCAATAAATTAAACGCGATTCAGAGGAAGTTCATAACTGAACGACTAATTTAGCGACAATAGCCGCTGCAGAAAATTTATGTTACTCCTGTATGCTTATAACTATATGTATTTATTTAGGAATCTACCGAAGGCCATCGGCATTTCGTGCACTCTCGTTACGGTTGTCTACGTCTTTACGAACATGGCCTTTTATACTACTCTTAGTCCCGTCGAAGTGCTCGGTAGCGAAGCAGTGGCGGTGGTAAATAACAATAAATATACTTTTCCAATAAAAAAAAAAGGAATCTTTTAAGAATCTTAGAAGAAATGTAATTTAAAAAATACAAACATTAAATCTTGCTTTAATATAATCAAATAATAATTTCTACTTGTATATTCTAATCATTATAAATGTATTCTAGTCTCTACATTTGAATAATATTTATATATTACTTGTACTCTAGAATCATTTTATCTTCTTTGTATTAACCGTATTAAAATTAACTATTATCTATGTGTATGAATTAATAATTTTCTAAAACAATTAGTTAATTGTTTAAAGCTCCTTATTGTTAGTAGATACTGTTAAATCGTGTCAAATTAATTTAATGTGAGTCGCCACTGCTTCTACTCAATCATATCATTATTTTTTACTAAAACAATGGTTATATTTGACACTATACAGTGTCAATTTAACATTATATAATGTCAAATTTAATTATCGTTTTAGTAAAAAATAACGATATATTTAGTAGGAGCAGTGGCGACTCATATTAGATTAAATTTTACACTAAGGGTTTAACAGTGTATAATTATTTTGTTATCTAAAGCTCTTGTCTTTATTTGGCAGACATACGCAAACAGATTGTTCGGCGTGATGGCGTGGACGATACCGGTTTTCGTAGCTCTATCTACATTTGGCGCAGTTAACGGCATTTTACTCACGTCCTCGCGACTTTTCTATGCGGGTGCCTGCGAGGGTCAAATGCCAGAGATACTGACGATGATCCAAATTTCCAGACTGACACCTGCGCCCGCTGTAATTTGCATGGTAAACATGGCTGTTCTTCTCTCCAAAGCTCTCTTTCGAAAGCTTGTCTTAATTTTAAAAAAAAATATATTTATATATATATATATATATATATATATATATAAATTGGTTAAAGATTATGATATTAATTGGTGACTATGATACTATTACGTCATGTAAAATACATTCTATCAATAACACAGTAACTCTTTTCCAACAACACTAAATCATAAATATGTAAAATCGTATTTTACACATCTGAATTTTATTTGTTAAGATAATAATTTAACTTTTGAAGAATTTATCTTTAAATTATTAAAGATTAATGTTAAAATTATTAATTTTTAACTAATTAAATATTAATTTTATTAAATATTAATTTAACTTGATAAATTAATTCATAATAGATATTTGATTTTCTTTCACAATAATTGATTTCAATTCAATTTATTTTTTTATCTTTATACCGCGAAACAACACACACACACACACACACACACACACACACACACACACACACACACACACACACACACACACATAATTTTCACGCACAAATCAGGCCCTTCGCGTCTGTTGACCAACTTGATTACTGTTAGACTCAATAAACACATGAGACGGACAATCTAACGGACAAATTGTTTCCATTGTCAAACTTGTTGCGGTGGGCAAATTTATTTTGTCAGAATTAAAAAAGGTACTCTAAGCATGGACTCTTAATTGAAAACACAATCTTTTTCTAGGCCCTATTATCTATGGTATACTTGTGCTCTTCCAACATTTTCCGTCTTATCAATTATGTCGGCTTCGCCACCTGGGTACGTACGATTTTTACGCTCGTCAGTTATCTCTTATAAAAAAAAAATAAATTTTGTATAATAATGTTATGATATCAAAGAGATACCGTTTCGTGAACATGACTTCAGATTTCTCTTTTTCATTAATTAACACAAAATAAATGACCTTCTTCCCGACTTTGTTATATGAATGATACCTCGTCATTCGAAGGTCGTGCAGCGTAATTATAGTGCGACTACTAAATATTTCTTAGAAGCTTATGTATATTCGTCCGCGATTAATTAGCTCAATTGGAACAGTAATAATTTTCCAATTAGTTGATCACTTGACGCAATTGAGTTAAATTTGCAGTCGATTCTTGCATCTGTATATATATATATTTGCTTTCTTTTCGATAACTCTTTCAACACGCGCACTTTAATTCTAAGCGATAATACGTATTACTTTTAATTTCGCGAATATACATTTGTACATTATTAAATTAGAAAAAATAATGTGATTCTTATAAAATTAATAATTCCTAATTTTCTAATTATTAACTTAAATAGCTTCAACTTTAATCCGTTATATAATTCTTAAAAAATTATGATATCTCATCAACAATATTATTTTTAGCAAATGTTTGAAATATTTCTGCTTTAATAATAAATTATACGTTATTTTTTATGCTTTAATAATAAATTATACGTTATTATTTTAATTATTTACAAGTTCTTTCGATTTTATAGATTTATAATTTCCATTTATATTTATCACAATTTAATTCAACTTGTAGCTCAGCATAGGCGTCTCCGTGTTGTGCCTTCCATGGCTCAGGTGGAGCCAGCCGAACTTGTTGAGACCGATCAAAGTGAATCTTATTTTTCCGTTCTTCTACATCCTAGCCACTCTCTTCGTTACGATTGTTCCGATGTACGCGAGTCCCGCTGAAACTGGTGAGCATCCGTCATATCATTAACGATTCGTGATATGATTGTGTAAAAATTAATATCTCATAAAAGCAATTCTGTTTTAGGATACGGTTGTCTGATGATATTTTCCTCTATACCTGTCTACCTCGTATTTATCTCGTGGAAAAACAAACCGAAATTCTTCCAAAAGAGAGTCGGTAAGTCTAACAAACGTAACATGATATGCTACATAATATATTATAAACTTTAATCAATATTAATATATCGAGCATTTATAGATATAATATCAGTTAAAAATTATTTTAAATTATTATTGTTAAAAAATATTAAATAATTTCCTTCGTTTTATTTTGTGAAAATGTATATTAAGACATTGATCATATCATTTTTAAGAATAAAATTGAAAGATAGAGAAAGAGAGGAAGAATATCACAAAAGCTCTAAATTTACTTTAGTCAAAACCGCAGAGTGATTTTTAATAAGACATGCGTTCATTATCTGGTTTTAATTCAAGGAGTTATCTTTACACGATGGCGAACGATTTTTCTTTTATTTCATTTTTATTCTATAATTTATTTATTCCCACAGGCGCCGTCACCCAATGTTTGCAGAAGATGATGGTAGTCGTGGGGCCACAAAAGGCAAAGGTTCAGAACACACAGTAACATAATTTTACTCTTGTCATGTCACGCATGTTTAGCACTCATATATTTTCTTTGCTTTCTATTTTTCGTTTTATCTGATTGGAAGGATTTGCTAGGATTAGCTCCTATCTTTCAAAATTGCTCTCGATTCATGTATGCATGCTTCTAATTGTTATCACAATTTCTCTTCGCTCTATTGTACATTTTATCGCACTATCTTAATTATTAACTATCTTCTATTGTATTATATATTATATATTATATATTATAACAATATTGTATAATTTATAAGCTTTCAAAAATAAAAATTAAATTTTTGCTTGCTACCTGCTCATCTCGTTTATCATTTCTTCAGTTTGGAAATCAGCATACGACTGTTTTGATGTACATCGTGATTTTGTTCAAATCAACAGTATATAATCTTTTTAATTATTTAGGATAATTTTCTAAAATCTTGATGTATCCTTTTTGAATTTGAAGAGTTTAACGTTGTTTTATCGATCGCGTTACTTGCAAATAATTAATTGAGTAATTGCTGGCGCTTTCACTTAAGTTCATTAGGACATTATTGAGATTTGATTTCGCACGTCACACGCATCGACACCACAGACACACCCAAACACACATGACACATTCAAATATACCAAATCGAATCTCTCTCAAAGCCCTAATATCTCAGATATTAGCAACCAACAGACGCGATTGATCGCGTTTCCTTTGCTAGAATCACACTTGCATCCAATGATCTCGGGTTATTGTGGTTATCACATTTATAACATCTCGCTTACTCTTGTTGCAGTAAACACCACAAGGCAGTTGCAGAAGATAATGCTAGTAGTTGGCAAGGCGAAACCCGCTCAGGTATAAACAGTCAAGACGAACCGGATCGAAATCAGAATGATGAAGACGAGGCCTTTCCGGAATCGGAAGACGCAGAGAATTTTTGTCGATCTTCGAATTATAATCTCTTCCTTCTGTCGGGAAAGAATGCGATTGGGAGCAAGATTGATTAGCATATCGATTTCACAGGATCGACGGTATTATTCTCTTGACTCTTCTGGATTGAAGAACAAGCGTCCTAGAACAAGAAGCAGCCATATCTACGTGTTAGGACGCCAAAAAAATTAAGGCGAAACGGTTCGTCTTCCAGATTCGGATCTCGTCCTTGATGAATGCCCGTCAAGACGTGCCCGCCCAAATTTCGAAGCAAGGCTGTTATTTCTCGTTCGATTTCACGGCAAAGAGATATATGCGATGACACGCCTGCTCGCTTCTGAGTTCATTGATCTTACTCGACAGTTAGCTCGTCAAAATCTTCATGTTTTTACAAAGATAAATATATAACTGATTTTGTATTGGTGCTGTCAGTAACAACTACAATGCCATTATTTCTTTTTGCAGATAACACTTAATAATTGTAAATCTTAATAATTTGCTCGAATAGAATAATTATAAAGAAATTTGTAAAATAAATTAAATATTGCAATCCAAATAATTAAAAAACGTTATATTTCTGGATTATCTGGATAAAATAATTGATTATTTGAATGTTTCGGAGATACGATTAACTCATTGCGAATACTAATATCACTACTATTACGAAGCGTTATTAAGAATGTTTTAAAAATAACATCATAATTACATCATGTTTGTAAATTTGATATATTTAAATATCGAGATTTATGATACGTAAAATTGTTTTCTATCACAATTATATTTGATTTATTTGCTTATGAAGATTAAAAATAATAAACATGTATAGCGTTAAAAATTTTTAAATGTAAAGTAAAGCTTAATTTAAAAAAATTGCAAAGTAAAGCTTAATTTTAAAAATCATAATTCTAATTATATAGGATAAATCAAAGTCGTTGAATCAGCTTTTTACCCTATGAGAAAATAATTGATTGACTGCACACATTATAATTCAATTCAAGGTATGAAGTCGATAATTTTCTCATAAGGTAAAAAGTTGGTTCGACGACTCTGATTGACCCTGTATATAATTTAAAAAGCTAATTTTTAATTGATCTTAAATGAAAAATACATGTGGGCGAATTACATTATGCAAGCCTTCTTCCCCAAATTAAATTAATAAATCTATAAATTGTTCAATGAACAATGCCTTTGTAAGCCGTGCACTGGATCTCGGTGTAAAATATTTCCTTTATTTAATCTCTTATACAAACTCCAAACGTTCCTAGTTCGGATCCTTTTCAATGTTTAGAAATTTACATTCGCGTAATCACTGTTTCTTAATATACTATACAATAGGAAAACCTCCTTCTATGTTCCATAATATGATGTACAAAATAAATTGCAGGGACTGTGATGCATCATGTGGGTCAGATGAACAGAAAACGAGAATAGGTAAACACAAAAATCACATAAAATCATATTGGAGAACACAACAACGTTCTGTAATTACGGGGACTATCGCTTAGAACATGACATGAATCGATTGGAATAATATAGAGATTCTTGACGAAGAAAGAATTTTAAATAAAAAGCTTATTTCGGAAATGATTTTCGCAAACAAAAAAATAGTTTAAATTTACAGACTGACACTGAACTGTTAGACAGCACTTATGATAACCACTATTGATTAACAAATAAAGCTTCCTCTTTTTAATGTTTTCTTTATTTATGTTTAATTATTTTACCGACATACATATTATCTTATTTGTTAGATGAATTATAACTGTCGTTTTGTTAATATGTCATTTTCATTACCTTTGACGAAACTCATGTAAGTTAAATTAAATTTTATGTACATATATTAATTTAAATATTAAGCAATGTTCTGCGTTATTAGTAATGCTTTCATTTATTATTGTATAGTCTATCAGAAAACACAATTATTTCGCGAATGTAAATTTCTGACATTGAAAAGAATCCGAACTAGGATTGAAACGTTCGGAGTTCGTATGAGAGATTAAATAAAAAAAATACTTCACACCGAGATCCAATGTATAGCTTACAAAGGTATTAATTCATTGATCGATTCATCTCAAAGGAGCCTTAATTCAAAATAACTCTACTTATATATGATCCATAAATTGTTACACGCGATTTTAATGTATATCTACTATGAATCAAAATCGCGTGATCAAAGATATGATATACTTCTAAATAGCCTACAAGCAATATACGTATCATATTTGAGATGATGAAGGAGAGAAATGATTGCGACCGCGGGTTTCATCGCGATTATATCTTTCGCCGTGCAATGAAATGTGCTAGAACCAACGGAGGAGTTGAATTAAAAAATCCGACCGACGTGCCAAAAAGTTGAGGTAACAATCAAGTGTCACTATAATTAATTAAGCACTGTTTAAGCTGTTAGTCTTATAATTAGTCGTAGCGTTCGTTCGATAGGCGATGTTTGCTGTCTATGTGTATCATGATCCTCGTTATCTCAATTGTAATTTTGGCACTCGGACGCGTTTGTAATTGAACTCTAACCGAGAATTGTCCGTTCAAACTGACGAACATTTCGTATATTTATCACTTCATTTCGTTTTACACATCCGCGATCCGTTCCGTTTTAGATTAAAACTAGGGATGCAACATCCAGAAACGATATTATTTTAATATCCATGAAAAATACTATTTTTTTGCAAAGATAGCTTAATACGTTATCGTTTTCATTATCATTTTCAATTATCGAATAATCAAAACGTGCAAACTCGCTTTAAGAGAAAATTATTACAGAAGAAATAACGAAAGAACTGTGATGTAGATATTAACAGCTAACATATATATATATATATATATTTTTTCATCTCGCATATTTTTATGATTTCATTGAAAATGCTTATAAGAATATTCACAGAATATGACTATAGAGATTTTGTAATGCTATTTTATGAAAATTTTACGAGAAAGTAGATTGAGTATTTCATGAAAAAGTATTATGGATATTTTACAAAGAGTGCGATTTCAAGCAACATGTGTTGCGACTGTTACAAAATTATCTCAGTATCTTATTGCAAGAAATACAGAATATTTTGATATATCGTTAATATCTTGCATCCCTAATAGAGATCTATACGCACGATCTATGTGCGGAGATTTAACTCTTCGTTAACGCATTTTTAACGCATTATCTTTTGCTTTTATTATTAAATTAAACTATTAATAATTCCTAATTTTGATTATCATTTTTGCGATTTGTTGCGTTTGAAATGAGGAAACGAAGGGTTAAAAGTGCATTTGTTACGCGCTGGCACTTGATTGTCAACGTCGCATAATACTTTTTATATTTTACTGCCACAGGTGATAAAATGCGTATATGTGTGTGTGTGTGTGTGTGTGTGTGTGTGTGTGTGTGTGTGTGAGCGTGCGTGCGTGCATGCGTGCGTGCGCGCGTACGTGCGTGCGCGTGCGTGTGTGTGTGATTCTGTCAAAACGGCAGCAGTAAAAAGACATTCCTCTCTTCAAAGACTCTTCAAAGACATTCCATTTACGTTTAATACATGTTAAGGAGAAAAAGTGATGTTTGCAAGCAATTTGAAGAATAAGAAGATGAGCTTCGCATTTGAAAAAAATAATTTTTAGGAGAGTTTGTAAGCTCATGCGCACTTTCAAAAATTTCTAATAAAACAAAAAAATATCATATGCAGTTTATTTTTTAAATTTAATGTTGTAATTTTGATTATTTAATGTAATACATATTTAAGATAATACATATTCTTTTTTTTTGACAAATTATTATTTGTTAAATTATTTTTTCTGTCTCTCCAATGTTGTCTCCTTTATCTTATGTGTATTGAAAATCGCATGAACTTATAAACGTAAATTTAATTATGATTACCAAAAAATATCATTATTAAATTTCTAAAATCTTCATCTATCTCGATATTAATTAATGAAAAAAGAAGTTTCGCCCGCCATTGATCCCATAAAAATGTATTTTTATTGCCAAGATTAAATGGTATGTATGTTGTTCGTTCTTTGAACGCATCTGTGTCTCTTAAAATGTTGTGATTATACTTAAGTCTCGATTTTTTCGTATACGAATAATAATGCTTAAAATGCTCGGAGCAATGGGTGAATTTCGATTCTGACTTCACTCTAAAACGCCATTTCCTTTATTCTTAATTTTGGCAAAAAGTCTTCTTTATTCAATTTAATTAACGACATTATTATTGTATATTTTGCATCCTTAGACTTTCATTTTTCAAGAACGAAAAATAGTCCTCCAGACCAGAAAATGATACCATTGCACATATCTCTAGCAGAGTTGTTCTAGGACCAAAAGACGTGTTTTTAATATTAATGAACCGAGATCTTGCCTAATTGAAGGATTATCCTGTTATTCCTACATGTAGCTTTAGTTATCGCAATATCGAATTTAAGAGGCAGCTCGGCGATTCGTTCGCCTTCTCTAAAAATTAGATATATTTAAATTAGGAAACATATAGTTTTTACTACAATAGCTTTTGTAGCATAAAGTAAAGCGTTGTGATTTTCTTAGCATACAAGACAATAACTTTCTTTTACGAACTTGAAGATGAACGTATATGTAATCGAAAAGCGAATCGTTGATGCTGCTCTCTCGCAGCAAGTGATAATTTTATAATTCTTCATCGTTTTAACTATATTTTTATGATGCATGTTTCGAGAATCATGAATACTCATCAACGTTCTTCAGGATGCCTGCAAGCGCAGAATTACGAAAAATACTGAACTATCGGATCTTGTAATTACGTTAGTAAAACGCATTTTAAATAAACGTTCTCGATTATGACAAATATTAAAAATTTTATGCCATTTATAAATGTTGATCGAATATATATATTTGAGAAATCTTTAAATTACTAATGTCATTATCAACCAGAATAAGGACAGTTTACAAAAAAAATAAGATACAACGCTTTTAACTGAAACTTTAAATAATCATTGTAAATTTATCGATTTTGATAGAAAATTTTAATATTATAATAAATAGATACCAGCAGGCATTCTGATTCGTGACAATAAGACATCAATATGAATTGATAAAATTAGGTGAGAAAGAAAGCGAGAAAGCGAATAAGAATATTATTAATATTATGAGTGTATCTTTTGTATTAATTTTTGTGTTGAAATCCGTATAAGAATGTGTTCGAGTCGATTTTGGAAGATCATCTTATCGACGAATATAAAGCATCACTTTCTCGCGTTACAGATTAAACAATCATGTGAATTAAGAACTGTTAGCTTAGGATCTGAGCACGTAAAAAATAAAAGGAAAAGAAGAAAAAATATATGTATAAAGCGCGAAATGTGACAATATATATATAATTATTGTGTAAATACCTGTATATTAATTATGCAACCCTCTCGCTCGTAACCAAATAAAATCGGTCTTGTTGAAATCGCAGAAATTTAGCTGAACTATCTTTAACTGCGAAAGGAGAGAAGATAACAAAAAGACATTAACAAGACGATCGAGTCCGATTATATATTTGCATGTGTATAAACACATAAGTTATAAATACAGTAGATATCCGCGTATTTATAACTTACACGATAATATATATGTATATATATATATATATATATATATATATATATATATTATATATATATGTATATATTATATATATATTAAATATTATAGGATTCCACAAAAACGAATTGATACAAGTGTGTCGAATTCCGTATCAATCATCGCCTGACGATCGTTCAGATCGTTCGGCAATAATTCTCCGATTTCCCTTCTCTGGAAAAGATTAAATTAAAAGAATGCAAGCGTAGAAATGATATTACGCATAGTCATTAATTAATGAGCTTATTAAACGTTTTAAATTAATAATTTTTGGCGCTCTTAATTGAGCTTTCAGTTGCTATAACTTGTATTTTCATCGTTTTCCGCGAGACTCGCGGTAACAATAAATTAAATGCGTTTTAGCGCGGAAGTTTATTGAAACTCACCCGATTAAAATATCGCACGCTATAATCTACAGGACGTACGATAATTACATATTAACTCTGCGGCAAGCTGATTTGCGACAATCTCCCATGCAACAATACGACAATTGTTAATAAAGGACGCTTCGGATGTCACATTATGCGATGCATAATGAATAACTATAAAATTAGAATTGCGCGCAAAGAGGAAGGTAAATCTAAAATCTTTTAATAAATTTGTAAAAGTTAGTTTTTGAATAATTTTATATAGCGATCATTAAGAAGGTCATCCTTCAATAATCTTGTAATTGCATTATTTTCGTCGTTGAAAGACATATCGCGGTGTCACAATTATTCCGATCTCATCATGGTCTCTGGATCACTTATACATATTACTGGTATTGTTATTACGCGTTAACATCACCGTGATAAGTCAATCAATGTATTATCTCCATTATCTTGGCATGGCAAATACGACATAACAACGAAGTGCCGAGGCATTTATTATAGGTGTTGATGGCAACAAACGTTGAAGACGAGAGAGGAAAGATGAATGGGGAGACGAGATATAGATACGTACAGCGATAATGTCGCTCCAACAGTATGATTTTTCGCAATTTCTCATTCACTCTAAACCGTAAAAATAATATGTAAAATAACACGAGCAACAAGTGTAAAATTTTATAAGAAAAGTGTATATAATTATAATTTATATCCATCGTATGACGTGTAAATTTTACTCCTGTAACACTATACGTGTAATTTTACGTATTGTTTTTACAGTGTACAAAACGTACATTTACATCCGTGCTTAATTAATCCTTATCAATATTATTATTAATATTATTATGATTATCACTGACGTATTTATATATAGAACAGTCAGCCTCTTCATGTAATGTTACTCATATAATAATATAAGCGGGAAGTCGATGTGATAAAAGACGAATCGTCATATCCGACATTACCGTTCACCTCTTCCGGTATGTGTTGCGTGCGATATCAATTTAAAAATTCGTTACTTATCGTCTCTTTATATTAACGACGGTTCTCGATTTCTCTCACTTAACGAATCGCATCTAATGATGCGCAAAATTGCGGGACAGACATTGTACAGAAAAAAGTACTCGAGATATATAAAATATAATAACAATAATAAGCGGTAATTTTTTTTCGTCTACCTATTATCAATCGGTTCTAAATTACTAGCACATTTGGAGACCGCGCGATACTCAGAACTGTCACGCCACTGAAATAACATGCATAAAATCGGACGATGATTCTTCCGAATTGAATTAATATTCATCTCTTTCTGCAAGATTCGCTTCCTGCATATTTACGTTAATCGTCTTCGATTTGATAATGACGGAAGCGTGCCCCTGAGTATTCCTAGCTCGCTTCGCAACATTCTCCCTCGTTCACGTCTAATAGACACGAACAAGCGGTATACTTATTTAGATATTTAGCTATCATCTAAGTTTTCTTTTCGGATTCTTCTCTCACTCCGTAAGATGAAGATGCGTTACACGCGTCATATAGGATGGAATGACTATCGAACGATGATTATAACGCGACATGGCGAATATTAACGCGGAGGACATATCACTTAAGTCGGTAATTTAACGTTACATAATTATTAGTCAATGATCACTTTATCATCGATAGCCATTATTCGCTTAGATCTGGCTTAGATGAGAGAATTCATATTTTAATAATTATGTAATAATCAGGAACAGGAGTTATTTAATGATCCGAAGTATGATTTCGATGAGATTTTATATATAATCACAGAAAATATTATATATGAATAATATCAGAGGTATCCTTTATGATTCATATATGCTTCGAATTTTTGAATCAGATTAAATAACTATGTTTCATATACATTTATCCTCCGCCTCTTATCCCACATATACACTTGCGTGCGTGAATCTCTATGAATTAGATAGGTAATCTCATAAATAAAATGCTTACATAGATCCATAATTTAAATACGAATTGTACAAGAGAAACAGATATTATTTGCAAAAGTATATTCAGCAATCTATCGTATATGTATAACTATCTATCTATGCTACGTACACAGACAGAAAAATATATGTATTTTCTATGGGAATAAGAGAGTATTACGCGCTTATTTCTCCTTAGAAAAATTATTAAATAGTTTGGTATTCTTCTTGTGAATATATAGTAGTTGGACATCATTATCTACAAGTAGATCTCGCGACGGATCTCGTTAGAGCCAGATTTGTCTCTTACGTCTTTATATAAATAAAATGAAGGTGAAATGAAAGGTATGTCTTATAATAAGAGAAATAATGTAAAATAATAAGAAGTAATTAGAAATAAGAAGCCTTAAAAATATTTCTGAAATATTCGGTATACTAACAACAAAATTAAACAGGACACTTTGAGAAATCACAGTTAAAAGATATATGACAGATTCTCTATACTGAATAGCAAACTCGTGCGTTGCCAGCAAAGAAAATGAAGACTATAAATCGATAATACGTTAAAAAATTGTATAAATTG
>Ga0157363_1003349_pt1 | contig 14473 bp, 17 predicted proteins | sample AttsexASBM1_FD_111477 | JGI IMG/M metagenome (GOLD analysis project Ga0157363, IMG submission 111477) | Fungus gardens microbial communities from leaf cutter ant in Ribeirão Preto, State of São Paulo, Brazil - Atta sexdens ASBM1 | ecosystem: Host-associated > Fungi > Mycelium > Unclassified ...
CCAAGACAATAACTATATAAAGTAGGGATAGATCTTGTAAAGAGTTCTCCATCAAGTTCTCTTGTGTTTACCCTATACAAGGTTCTCCTCTTAAGTCAACACTAAGGCTTTTGAGTTGTAACAATCTATTGATGGACAATGGGGTTTTGCCTTCTTCAAATGTTGATCATTCAAAAGTGAGTTAAGAGCATGTTGTTTAGATAAAGATGCCATTCTCAAATAATATCTTCCACTGACTTTGTTGTGATAAAGGTATATAGAAATAAGGCCAGCTATAGCCTCAACTTCCTATAAAGGTGAAGTGTGGAATGCTTCTGTAATCCATAGCACTGCTCTATGTTGCATCTTCTTTAGTTCTTTGAGAGGATGAGAGAGAGAGGAACCCTTTTGTAATACCATAGTTGAAAACCATAGAGTACAATGGGCATGATGCATGTTCTGTAAAGAAGTTGTTTATACAAGGGCAACAATCCCCTGGTAGAATTACCTAACATTTTCATGCTCTTGATAGTAGACAGGGCTTTGTTGGAATAGAAATGAATATGTTGATGAAAAGAGAGTTTTATATTAAAGATGAATCTAAGATATCTCCATTTGTTCTTTGGTTGTAAAATAGGTCCTTCTAATGGTTCTAAGTCCAGAGGAGAGGGGTCAAAATTCTTTGTAGCCTTAGAGAAGTGAAAAACCTCCAATTTGTTATATTTAATTGTAAGGCCAAATTGTTTGAAAAGAGAGGAGATAATACTATAACTACAAAATAAATTTGTGTTTGATTTTTTGTAACATTTTTCCTGAGAAATAAAGAGACTGTCATCCATAAAAGAAAGAGTGGAAATAAAAATAGTAGATAAAATATTTTGAGATCTTTTTTCAAAAATATGAAAAATAGAGACAATATAGAGTGCAGATAATATGGGGAAAAGGGTAGAACCTTGACCCACACCTATATCTGTCCTGAAGAAAGGAGAGATAAAGTTGTTTCATACATACTGGGTTTTTCTGTCAATCAAATAATTGGAAAAGAAAAGAGAGATTCTTATTTCAAACACAGCTTTGTTCAAAATTAATGGAAGGAGCTGATGGTTGAGTAATAGAAAGAATTGAACTATGTCAAAAGCCAAAGTACTCATATGAAGACTTTTAATCCATCTAGTACAAATTAGATGAGTTAGATATAAACCTGTGTCCAAGGTGGAACATTGTTTCAATTCTCCTAATTAGTTTGGATAAACAAAATTGGAAGCAATCAAATAGATTTGAAGCCTTTTGCTGATGACTTTCTCTATAAGTTTTCCAAGTATGTTAAGGAGGACAATAGGATGTGAAGTCTTTGGAGAATCATATGCCAGTTTGTTCAGTTTGGGAATAATAATTGATGTTGATCTCTTGAAATGTAGGGGCCAAAAGTTGAGATTGATATATGAATTAGTGATATTGACAAAGTTTGTGATGCATTTATTATCAGTCACCAGAATTTTAAGATAACTTCATAATATATGATTAGGTTCTAGGATAGATAAGCTGTTGTATTTTTTAATAGTATCAGTAAATTCTGCCTTGGAAAAAGGTGGCTACTCAAATGAAAGTCTCAATGGGACTTTGTTGAGTAAATGTAAATTAATGTGTTGATCTTGAGCTAAATTAAAGGTTTGATGAAGAGCTTGCTAAAGATCTTCTAATTTGATACATGGACACCCATTAAATTGAATGGCCTCCATGGCTGGCAATTTGTATTTCTTAACTCAGTTCATAAGGTTCCAAGGTCTCTTGTTTCTTGATGCAATTTCTTGAATTTTCTTATCAAAGAATGATCTTTTTGTTCTCTTGACTGTCTCTTTGAATATTTTTCAGTCCAAACTTGACTTGGATGAGCAATACATGTTCAGCTTTCTACTATACTCTTTGTTCCACCATGCTTTAAAACATTTAGTAATTTTGACACATTTAGAATACTTATTCCAAAGATTCTCTGAGATAGCCATGAATTCTTGTACTATTCTTTCTAGCAATTCACTATCAGGAATGTTAGTAGTATTGATGTTATCCACTATGTTCTTAATTTCATTGATAAAACCTTTCTCTTCCACACTATTTTTGATAATGGTCCATCATTTATCTTGAATAAATTCCTTGCTAATGATGATGTTGACTGTTAAGGAGGCATAGTCAGAAGGACTTCATAAATCAGATAAAATAGAATGAGTGTCAATTTCTTCTGAGTTAACCTAAAGAAACATTAAATCAATCACTGAATTGGATTCATTAGGATTATCAGTATATCAAGTTGGAACTTGAATGATGGATATAGATAGCCTTAGATCAAATGAGTCAGTGATTTTTATGAGAGTATTAGCATAAACTGAGTGGTGAGGATATAACAGATCCCAGTTGTTATCCTTGATATTAAAATCCCCTGTCATGATAAGGATATTACTGAGGTTTACCTCAATATCCTTTAGATATTTTAAGATATTCAAATGTTAATGATGAAACAAATAATGCTATTATTAAAGAAAGAAATGAGATTAATATCTCTGTGGTTCATAATGTCCTTTCTGAGCAAAAAACATAATTGAAAGAGTTTAATGTTGATGTGTATGATGACTCTAGAATATTCATTTTTGTTAATTAATTATCTTGAAAAAGTAATTTATGAAGGGTGATTGGGAACACCAACAATTTTTATATTCTCTTTAGATAACAAATTAGGAATGGTTCAAATAATGAACTAAGAGAGTTCTTGAATAAATATAATGTCAATTTTTTTGTTGTTTTCTAAGATAAGATCAGTGAGGAGACAGTTTTTATAAATATTCTGCAAAAAGATTTTGAAGTTTTCCAAGTTCATTGTTTTGACCTATTCATACTTGAGTGAATTGAATTAACCCTGATTTCTCAGAGCTCTTGAGACTTCTTACTGTGCCAGTCATGATTAAACTTATATTTCCAGAGTGGACAATTGTAGCTGTTCACTTGGTAGTTGTCTTTGCAGTTAAAGTATTTGAACAAATATAAACAAGGTTTCCCTTTCAGGATTTTGAGTCTAGGTGGGTTTGTTTTGAAGTTGGCTTTACAACACCAGACTATATCTCTATGATTCTCTAGTTTGTATGGTCTGTTGTACTTTAAGCATTTGGCTCCATGTATATGATACACAAATGTATTATGGCTCTACTTCCAGCAATTTTTGCACTGGAAAACACTGGGGTTCATGTTGGTACTATGAATAGTGATAATGTGACTACCAATATTAAAGCATCTATTGATGAGCATTTTTGCATTCAAGCTATTCTGGAAATCTCAGATATCAATCCAGATGATTATTATGTCTGATTTTGGAAAGACTTTGATGATACACAGTTGCAATGCTAAGACTATGTTGTTGAAAATGTGATTTGATTTAATAACACTTTCAATGATATTAAGATAAAAAGGTTACTATCATTAACAAAGTAGGAGATACCAAAGATTTTTAAATAGAATTTAGATTATGAGAGCCTCAGGTTCATAATACCATTTGAGTCAACATTATTGAGATCTTTCATGTATTTTTTGATGATGTTTAAGTCAGAAATTGTAGCTACTTTGTTGGTGGTTATAACTAGTCTCTTGTTATTAGAACAAATAAAGTCGACAAAAATTTCAGATTTAACTCTCTTTAAGAGGTTTGTTAATGTTGGATACATAGATGTTTACTTTTGCTATTACTATTTCAGCATTATTTGATCCCATAGAGATGATAATTTGTTTTCTTGATGGACTCTTGGTGGTTATGTTAAGCTTTAGTTTGGCTTTTTGGCTTGAGTTGTTTATGACTTTATGAATTTCTGAAACTTTGTTGATGGAAAGCTTTGGAAAAACATTCTTTATTTTGATAATATCGTTAATGTTGCTCTTGAATGCTTGAGCATTGAAAGGTTTTTCTGACTATAAATTAATTAATGAAAATTGATTTTTCCAAGACTTTCTTGCTTGGTCTATGATAGATTTTGAAAATATTTGCTTGTTTTTCTTTTTACAAGATGTTAGAATCAGGGATTTTTGTGGATTTAGGTAGCATTTTATTGAATTGAGATGAAACACATTTGTTACAGCTCAAAGACCCTAGGGTTGATCAATAAGAAGAATCCTTGTATTAGGGTTAACACAAGAGAACTTAATAGAGAACTCTGTACTAGACTATCTACCTTATATACTAAATCCCTATGGTCCATGCTACTATTACTCTAGTCTACCCTAAATGACTATGTGACAGTGTGACAGTGATGTCATGCCAATTCTAATTCTAGTTTCTAGGATAAAAGATTAAAGAAAAAAAAGAAAAAAAGAATAAAGTCTAAAGAAAAGTCAGAAGAAGCTTGGATCTAAGCTTTGTAAGTCTGACATTATCCCCTCTTTAAGGTTCCTACTCCAGGAGAAACCATTAGCTCCTATTGATATTACAAACTTCATCCAGCTTGTATCTCCATAACTAGTAAACCGATTTTCACAAACTAAGTTATGCTGTAAAGCCCCAAATAAGAGCTATCTGCACATATGCAGGATGTACAAAAGTGACAACAAACAACTGAGATATCAGATCATCAGTAACTGTAAAATCTCTATTTGCTAATATCTCATGAACAACTAGACAGATTCATACAATCAAACTTGCATTGGAAAGTGCTCATCAAACTGTTCCTAATTATATATGGTATATTACACAGCAATAAGTATTCATAGAGATACAAGCATATCAATGTAGTGACATAATTAGTTATCTTCTAAAATTAGCCTGACAGCTGCTATGACAGATGACAGCTTCCATCAGGTACGAGTTTTGATCATGTGATAGAAAGAGCTTTCATATAGACTATTGTTATTTTATATATATACTTCTGTGTCTGAGAATTAGATCTCAGACTTAACAACATTAATTTTAATCAATTATTATTAATCTTTATCCTTTATTATCTGTATTGATCTTAATCATTATTGTCACCATTATTGAACTTCAGAATCACTTCTAAACCTCTGAGAGTGCACCTAAGGTTCAGATATCACAAATAAGTGAGTAGTTCATTTTGTGATAGTTGATGTCTTTCTCTTTCACTTCACCCAATTTCTTTCTAGTTTTCTTAAATTCTCCTTCTCAAACTTCCTATTGTTCCATCCATACAACATTTTTGCTATATATCTTCCCAGAAATTCTCCCCTCCTAAAGTCTTTTTCTTCTGCCATATCTAGTTTCTCCTGCCTCCTTACTTCTGTGCTCATTTTTCCTTTGAATTCTGCCACTAATTCTTTTGCATTTTCTAAATCCTCTTCTCTCTCCCAGCTATCATGCTCTGCTGTAAACCCCTTCCATTGTACCAAGTACTTTACAACTCTCCTCACTTTTTGTTTATTCAATATCCTCTCTACTTCTCACTCTTTAACTCCTTCTATCTCTATCGGTTTCACCTCTTCTTTCTTTTGCCTCCCTACTTGATCCTTGTATCATACTATCCAACTAACATTCACTACTGGATGGATTCTCATTAAAATGGACAGACGTAATTTGACCACATTAGTCAATATTACCCTATCAATGATATATGGACTGACATATTAATCTACTAATTTCCTCGCTAGTCGTTCTTTGAACACCAAATCTTTTGTACTTAACATAATCTTATCTTCAACCTTCCATACTTCTGCTTCCTTCCTTCCTCTATCTGCTTGTTTCTTCATTTTCTCCTGTGCTCTCATTAATACTGCCCCAGCCTCTTCCTGTACTTTTCTCATTCTTTCAGCAAACTTCATTGTCTTCTCCATCTTTCTTTTTCTTCCCAAATCTACTCTCATTCTCATTTCTCTTCCATAGTTTGCCATAAACAGGAACACTTTAGTTGTCAAATGCATCTTGTTGTTCATCGCAAATTCTGCTGATACCAACCATTCTAGCTAATCCTTTTGTCTGTGATCTATGAAGAATCTCAGGTACTATTCTAACTCCTGATTCATTTTTTCCATCTGACTATCTATTTGTGGATGGAAAGCTGTTGACAACTTTGTTTCAATCTCCAACATATTATTCAACTCCCTCATCATCTCTGCTGCAAACTGTGGTCCTTTGTCTGACACTATACTCTCTGACAGCCTATACAACTTCCACACATTGTCTCTAAACAGTCTTGCTAGTCCTTCTGCCAATGTTTCTTCTTTTGTTGTCACAAAATATGTCATCTTGGACAATCTATTGCAGACTACTAAAATTGCATCTTTCCTAGCTACTAACAGCAACTTTGTAATAAAGTCCACTATCAGATGTGACCACAGTTTCTCTGGAACCTTGCTCAACTTCAACTTTTCTGCTGATATCTCCATCTTAATCTTTATCTTCTGACACATATCACATCCTTTCATATATTTTCCAACATCTTTTATAACTCCCAGCTACTAATAGTTCTTTGTCACCAACTCTGTCATCTTCCACTTTTCTCCATGTCCTGTTACCAGTGTATCATGATGTAACCAAATGATTTCTACTCTTAACTTTTCATCCTTCAGCACATATACTTTACCTTCCTTTAGCACTAATTCTCCCTCTATCTGCCACTCCTCTCCTCTTACTACTTTTACTCCTACTTTTTTCATTTCCTCTACTACTCTAACTACTTTTTTGTCCTTACTTCTAGCATTTTTTATCTTTTCTACTATATCTATCTCTAGTCCATCTATTACTACTTCATATAAACTACATAACCAGCAGTTCTTAATAAATACTTGATTTTAATTGTCCTTTTTTATCCCTACTTTCTAGTCTGGCCATCTACTAAGTCTGTCTGCTTTTTCCATCTTTGTATCTAGTATATACTTCAAGGTAAAGTCAAATCTTGATAGGTATAGTGTCCACCAGGCTTGTCTGCAATTCAACTTCTGTGTTTTCATGAAATACTCCAAGTCTTTATGATCTGTTTAGACCTTGAACTTATATTTTGTGCTCTCTAGCAAATGTCTTCAGTTCTCTAAACTTCTTATTACCACTAACATCTCTTTGTCATAAATCTCATAGTTCTTTTCAGTCTCGTTTAGAGATTTTGAGAGAAACACTACTGGTCTCCACTTCCCATCTCTGCACTTCATAGATAATACACCCCCTGTAGCATAGTCCAATGTGTTAACTTCCATCCTTATTTTTTTTTATCTAAGTCTGGTACTGCTAACACTAGTTCTTTTGTGAATCTCTCTTTCAACTCCCTAAATGTTTTTTCCTGTCTTTCTGTCCATTTCTATTTCTGGTTCTTCTTAACCATATTATGTAATGGTCTAGCTATAAATGCAAAGTTTTTAATAAATCAGTAGTAGTAGTTTGTCAATTCTAAGAAGTTTTGCACATCCTTGGCATAATTTGGTGTTGACCAATCCTGAACACCATTCATCCTATCCTCTTCTATCTTAATTCCTTCTAGTCCTATCACAACTCCTAAAAATCCTACTTTTCTAACCTTCTACTTGTACTTTTCCAGCTTTACATACAAATCGTTCTTAGCTAACCTCTTCACTACTTCTTCCACTAGCTCATCATGCTCTTCTTTCATCTCCATACCAATAATTACATTATCAATGAAGCTTGCCACTTTTCCTATGTTGATGAGATTTCACAGGATTTTGTTCATCATAGTCTGGAATGTTGCCAGTGAGTTTATCAGGCCAGAAAACATCACTGTTGGTTCAAATGATCCTTCTAGTGTTGTGAACACTGCCTTCCACTTGTCTCTCTCTTTTATTCATATATTATTATATCCCCACTGCAAGTCCATCTTTATAAATACCCCTTTTGTACTGATATTTTCTACTATATCTGAAATCAAAGGTAGAGGGTAATTATTCTTTATAGTCCATTCATTAAGATACCTATAGTCTTGAACCATCCACTTCTTACCATTCTTCTTGCCTACAAAAAACACTGGTGCTGTTTGAGGCAAATTTGAGAGTCTTGTTACAAATCAAAGACCTTAGAGTGGGTCAATGAAAAGAACCTTGTATTAGGTTAACACAAGAGAACTCGATAGAGAACTCTGTACAGAATTGTCTACCTTATATACCAATACCTAATGGTCTGTGCGAGCTATTTCTAGCCTACCCTAAATGACTATGTGTACACCTTAAGGTCAACATGTGTATTACACATTGTATAACGTTATCCTTCCAGAACCTTCTACGTCTTTCTATGTGTCATGTGACTTGTGACTATGTCATCTGATGTGACCTGTTGTGTGACATTGTGATCTTGTCACTCTAACCCTAACCCTAGTTCTAAAAATAGACTAAAAGAAAATAAATCGAAAAGAAAATAGAGATGAGAAAAGAAATAAGAAAAGTTTAAGTTTACTTCTTTTGTTCTTGACAAGTCTGATGTATTCTTTCCTTAGTTATTCTGAAATAAACTCATGCACCTCCTTTCTCTCTTCTCTTGACAATAAATACACCTTTTTCCTTGGCATAAATTTCTTCCTCATATCTATTGTATGGTCCCAAAGTTTTCTTATGGGCATCCATTCACTTACTTTCTTACCAAAGACTTGGATCTACTTGTAGAACTTCTCAGGAACCAACTTCCTTGCTTCTGCTTCTGACTTTGCTACTTCTTCTTTCTTCTCCCAAATCTTCCATTCCTCCGCTACCCTTCTTACTTCCATCTTTCTTTCTTTCTTTTGTTTCTCTTCTTGCTTTCTTCTTGCTTCTTTTTTTCTTTCTTCTTTCTTTTGTTTTTGCCACTCTACTTTTCCTTGCTTTGGTCTCCACTGCTTCCTATATTCTTTTGGACATCTTGTCATCTTTACTTCTCCTATTCTCCAGTTGATCTCAGGATTGCGGCAAGCAAGCTACAGTATTTCCAAGATTACATTCCACTTCTGTCCACCTATTACATCTATCTCCATCATCTCCCTATGTCCCTGATAATAAATGTTTACTTCTACTGTATTTTCTATTAGTCCTTCCTTGTTGAAAGTCCTATCCACATTCCTTATATATATTAGATTTTCTATTTTCTTCAACTTAAACCCTTGTTTTTTTGCAAACTCTGAACTGATGACTAATCCCATAGCTCCACTATCCAACAGTGCTTCCACTGTTATTCCTTCTTGTATATCAATTCTCTCTAGCCCAATTTTCACTGTAACTTCTCTTAATAGATCTCCATTGTCCAGATTGCAACAAAATGTATTATCTACTACTCTACTAAGTATTGCAACACTATTATTGTTGAGATCTAATTAAGAACTATTAGATCTCCCTTCTTGTTTAAATTGCTCTGTTCATTATTATGATTGTTCTCATATTTTATTCTTCTTCCTTGGCCTATAATTTATCTTCTACAATTCTGTGCTAGGTGGTCAAATCCTCTTTCTATCCACATCCATGGCATATAAGTTGCGTTATACAAATCCTGCCCTTTGATTAGGGTATACCATTACTGTCAAGATTGAAGAAGTCGGACTTGATTTATCTTATTTTTCCTTTTCACTTTTTATTTTCTTTTCGATTTATTTTTCCATTTTCTATTTTTAGAACAACTAGGGTTAGGGTTGATTGGTTACACTGTCACATCAGTCACAAATTGATGGCATAGTCACAAGACTGATCATGAGACTTGGGAGAAGAAAGTAGAAGGTTCTAAAACAAAGTAACATCATACAACATGGTCAACACATGTTGACCTCATGTCATACACATGGTCATTAGGGTAGGGTGCACAGTAGTTAGCACAGACCATCTGTAAGACTATATAAGGTAAACTAGTTTGTAGAAGAGTTCTCTATCGAGTTCTCTTGTATTACTCAATACAAGAGTTGTTCTATTGTCTGACACTAAAAGACTTTAGTCCATAAAAATTACTGTGTTTGTCCTCTCTACTTCTTTCATTAGAGCAGGTCCTGTGTCAAGATTGTTGACAATGGACTTGACTTTTATTTTCACTCTTTATTTTTTATTTTATTTTGTTTTTCTTTTTCTTTTCTTTTTCTATTTTTAGAACAACTCGGGTTAGGGTCTATCAGTCACGCTGTCACATCAGTCACAAGTGGTGGCATAGTCACATGATTGATCACAAGATAAAGAGGAAGGTTCCGGAATAAAGTGATGTCATATGGCATGAACAACACATGCTGGCCTCATGTAATACTCATGGTCATTTAGGGTAGGATGCACAGTAGTTAGCATGGACCATGAGTAGTAGTATATAAGGTGGACCACTTTGTATTAGGAACTCTATCAAGTTCTCTTGTGTTACTCAATACAAGAGTTGTTCTATTGCTTAACCCTTTGAGCTTTAGTTCATAACATCCTGCTGTTGAGAAAATTTCTACCTCCTAGACCAAACTTGAGGCTGTGGCAATTATTGCTCTTGTACCTCAGTATTACTCAACTCTGGTGCTGGTGCCCTATTATTTCTTTGCTCTCTCAGTCTCTCCTGCTCTCTCTTTAGTTCCTATCTAATGTAGTCACCTTATCATATTATTGCTCAAGTGAGCCTGCGCTATTCTGACTCTATGAGCCTTCAGCATATAGTAGTATTGATATCCCTTTTAAACTCCTCTACTAATAGTCTACTCTTGTACCCACTTCCTCTAGCCACTCTCCTAAATTCTTACACAAACTCCTCTATTGCTTTTTCTCCCTGTTTTAGCTTCTTCAACTCTGCTACTTTCACTGATTCTTTATCTCCTCTTCCAAATTCTTTCCTTATATCTACTAAAAATTCACCAATGTTCTCATATTCCAATATTCCTTCCTCTAGATCTTTCAACATATTTTCCTTCCAAACATTTGCTGATCCTCCTTGCATATATGATAGCACCCATTGAATATGCTCTTCTACTGTTGCCCTTCTCATCTTCATCCTTATATATAATTTTCATGCTATTATGAAACCTGAGACCTTAGATGAGGCCCTATCAAATATTTGTGGCCTAACCACCTCTATGCTTGCTCCTTCTTTTCCTCCTCTCATCTGAAAGGCCTGGAGCTGTGTCTGCAATGCTACAAGCTGCTCCTGTTGTTGTTGGATAATTTGTTTATAATTGATAGAGCTGCATTGACTCATATTGTAAAGAGGAGGGGGTGAAATTGGTGATGGTGATGGTGATGATGGTAGTGGTGGTGTGGAAGGTGATGATGTGTATAAAGGGAGGGTAGAACTTGTGCTGGTTTCCCCCTCTGACTCATATTCTGATGATGCTGAAATCTTAGTATGTAATAGTAGGCCCTCTTCTTGTTCTGTCTATATGTTTTACTGGCTACTAACACTAGACAATTTTGGTTTAAGAAAACTGTTCTACTCTAAGCAGTGTTTTAAGAGTGACTACTGTTCCTCTATGTAAACAAATCACAAGAGGATCTGTAGCACAAGGCTAATACAAAAAAGGTAGCTATCATGTCTATACAAGATAATACATCTGAAAATACACTAGTGGGCTTTGATACACATAAATGACCAAGCTTTGCCTGCTTAGCTAGTATACCCCTTAAGCTTAAAGTCCAGCTATGCCTTCTTGACTAAAAGACAGTGTTGTTCTTTGGTCGAGGATGATGAGAGAGTTAGTGAGAGAGAGTCCTGTATTGGACAGTCTTAAGAAAAGATATCAAGTTCTAATGTTACAACTCAAAGACTTTAGAGTTGGTCAATAAGAAGAATTCTTATATTAGAGCTAATACAAGAGAACTTGATAAAGAACTCTGTACTGGACTGTCTACCTTATATACTAAATTCCCATGGTCTGTGCTACTATTACTCTAGCCTACCCTAAATAACTATATATTTGTCTTAAGATCAACATATATTATACATGCTGTATAATATTATCCTTTTAAATCTTTCTATCTTCTTCTATTGCTACCTTGTGACCTGTGACAATTACTGGTCATGTGACTTGTGACAGTGTGACAGTGATGTCATGGCAATTCTAACCCCAGTTTTCAGAATAGAAAATTAAAGAAAAGAAAAAAAAAGAGAAGAATAAAGTCCAAAGAAAAGTCAGAAGAAGCTTAGGTCCAAGCTTTGTAAGTTTGACAACATTGTCAGAAAGATTTTTGATTCTTGTTGGCAGTCAACTTATTTCACCTAGCTTTATAGATAGCCAATAAGAGTTTCTAAGTAACAAAGTCAAACTCAGAAATTTAGAAAATATTTTTTTCTGTTTTGTCTTCTAATTTATGTTGTTTAATGAAGGCTGCCATTCTAAGTAATGAGTATATAATGTTTCTTGCATTACCTTTTAGATACTCATTTATTCCAAACAGAGAGACTGGGCAAAATTTACTATTCTATAATTATAAGTCTATAAGTTGATTGGTAGCATAAGAAATAACTGATGGCTCCACATCTTGAGGAGTACACATACTGTTGATTTCAGAAGTATATATAACATGTATAGGTACTTTAGAAGGTATCAAATTTGTAAGAACATTTGTTCTCTTCTTTACTATCATATAAAAAAGAGATAGTATTTATGTAGTATCATTTTCTATTTGTTTGGCTCATATAGGGTTGTTGGCTAAGGCTTGAACTCTCTTTACATAATTTATAAATAATGCACCAAAAAGTATGGAAGGTTTTCTAGAGAAATTAGGGCTAGACATATTTAACTTATCTCTAGTATCTTTTATTTCAATATCCATTTACTGAGATATAAGTTGAGTACTTTGAAGGTTTTATAGAAAAAAAGTCAATATATTCACTAATTCTCTAATGAGTGCTACTATGCAAGATAGTAGTACTAGAGAAAGAAGTGATATTTACCAAAACTATTGTTGAACTATTGTTTAGACTGATTTTCAAATATTTTGATGACTTTTCTAATTTGACATGAATGTTATGATGCATGTGAAGACTAAACATTTTTATTTTTCTTTTATCTATTTTTTTAATTTTATTTTTCTTTTCTTTTGAATTTCTTTTTCTTTTTATTGATGATGAAGAGGCACATGACCAGACTACACCACCATCTTGTATCATCGATATCACAAGCATTACATACCCTTCAGCAACTCAACAATGGATTCCAACTTCAAGAACCTTTTACCAACTATGTCTTCTGAAATGAACATAGGGATGGACATTCAGTCAGGGCAAGCCCTGACCAACAACTCTGAGGTACGAGGAAGAAATCCCCTATCCTCTGCTAATTCTTCCAGAGACCCATCCATGGTGTCTTCTGGGCAATTTACTCTGTATCATGATAGGATGGATACTAACCCAGATGGTGAACCCACTATTGAGGGAAATGACAAAGAATGACTTGAACTGTCTTACGAGACAGAGCAGGAGAAAGCCATGAGGATTGGTAAGGTGACCATCCAACAGGACAACATGAGGCCTCAAGCAAGTAACAATGAGGCAACCCCATCGCATGTTATACATGAGGATGAAGTAATCAACATTCAACTTCTGTACGATCCTCAAGCCCCCATGGAACCTGAACTTTGGAGTGGATTGTTCCACCCCATTTCCCTTCATGGCTCTATTGAGCATTTCGCTTCTGACGCTAAAAATATTAAGATTTCCCTCAATTTTTTGGCCAAGTATATCCAAGGAAAACAGGTTAATGGCAACAAAGTTAATGATCTCGATGACTTCGATGGCATGGGAGATGCAATCTGGAATTTCATCTCATCAGTCTACACGTCCAAATAGGATGCGTTATTTACTGACCAAAAATCGAATACTCTCAGGGCTAAGATCACTTCGAAATTCACCCCCCACATTCACCCCCCCAATGGCAATTCCAAGAAGGACACCCCCAAGTCGACTCCCGTCACTATCAACAAAGCACTGCCTCTTCCCCCTCTTCCAGCCAAGTCTAAGAAGGAGATTAACATCATCCCCAAATACTTCCACCCCAAGAATCCTTCGACCAACAAAACTGACAGGTCCACAAACTTACAAACCGACAAATCTTATGCATAAGCATCCAAGACAACGACCAACACATCCGACGTTTTGAAAATCAAAGAAACTTTCCCTGCTTTAAATGCAAAGAAAATTGATCAGATAAACAATATAGTTCACGGACAAAGCAAACCGAAACCCTGTATCAAGATGACAACCAAAGGTCCGTCCAGAAAACACATAATCATACTAATGAGCAGTGACAATGCTGCATCCTTCATGAAAAATTACTCACTTAATGTTGCTAACATCAGTAGAGAATTATGAAATGCAAAAACTGAGGTTTTAGTGGACTATATTCGATCAGACAACACAGGAATTGTTGTAGTCACCAACAAAGTTGCACAACAATCTGACCTCTCCATCATCGACCGATACGTAAAGAACTCTAATGACATCAACTCCTTACAAGTTGAGGACTCAAGACTCCCCCAAGTCCAAATTGTATCTGAAAATCATTGGAATACCATTCTACCCCCATGCGAACTCTTAAGAGAAGCTTACTTCGTCGGATATCAAAACCATTCTAAAACAAAATTACATTTTCAATAACATTTC
>Ga0157363_1003350_pt1 | contig 14472 bp, 13 predicted proteins | sample AttsexASBM1_FD_111477 | JGI IMG/M metagenome (GOLD analysis project Ga0157363, IMG submission 111477) | Fungus gardens microbial communities from leaf cutter ant in Ribeirão Preto, State of São Paulo, Brazil - Atta sexdens ASBM1 | ecosystem: Host-associated > Fungi > Mycelium > Unclassified ...
GGGTCGTTGTTCGGTACGAGGGAGCTGCTGGCTACAACCTGATGTCCCTTGCTATGAAAAAAGTCGAGAAACGCTTGACGGATCTCAGCAGTGCTCTTGCTCATATAATTCCTGGAATCACGCTAACGAACGTTCCCTTTCGCGGGCAAACCACATCTGCAGGTTTACCGCTGATTGAGGAACAAAAAGTGGGAATAAGATAAATTTTCTTCAGTGGGAAGTAAAATCCCATCGCCTTTCAGTCGTCAATATTTCTGAAAACTGCCTGAATATCTTCCATCATAAAGCCTTTAGACATTAAAAAGCGCTGTACTTTGCTTTTCTCAGCCCAGGTTTGCGGCAGAGGATCACCAAACTTACGCTTAGCCAAATCGGCCGCGCATTGGCTCCAGTCCACTTCAGTATCCATCATCGCCTGATTGATCTCATCGCGGCTGATGCCCTTCTGCTGCAATTCCATACGCACGCGCTGTGAGCCGTAACCTTTCCGTGCGCGACTTTGGATAAAGCGTTCGGTGAAGCGCTGATCGTTGAGCCAGCCACTCTCCTGGCACCAGTCGAGCACCTTTTCCAGCAGCTCATCCGGTATCGGCACATTTTCTTCTTGCTTCAGATAAGCCGCACGCTGAGAAGAGAGTTGCAGCTTACGCTTCAATTCGTCACGGCTGTGGTCACGCTGCGATAGCACACGCATGGCACGATCCAGCAAACGGGAAAATGTCGGCACCGAAGCCGTTGAGGGTGATGATGACATGAATTTGACCTTGTTCTGACTGTTGCGCAGGGTAAAGCAAGAAGACGATCAGGGGAAGTGTTGACGGGGAAAAGCAAACGGGAGCATCGCTGCTCCCGTGGGGGGTATCTTAAAAATCTTCGTTGGTTTCGCTAGTTTCTTCGTAGTCATCAGCAGAGATTTCTGCTGCACCCGCTCCAGCCGTTGCACCCGTCAGCAGCAGATCGCGTAACTTCTTATCGATCTCGTTAGCAATCGCTGGGTTCTCTTTCAGGAAGTTGGTCGAGTTCGCTTTACCTTGACCAATCTTTTCGCCGTTGTAGCTGTACCACGCACCGGCTTTCTCAACCAGTTTGTGTTTCACGCCGAGATCCACCAGCTCGCCAAAGGTGTTGATGCCTTCACCGTACATAATCTGGAATTCAGCCTGCTTAAATGGCGCAGCAATTTTGTTCTTCACCACTTTTACGCGGGTTTCGCTACCGACCACTTCATCGCCCTCTTTAATCGCACCGATACGGCGGATATCAAGACGAACAGAGGCATAGAATTTCAGCGCGTTACCACCGGTGGTGGTTTCTGGGTTACCAAACATCACACCAATTTTCATACGAATCTGGTTGATGAAGATCAGCAGCGTGTTGGACTGCTTCAGGTTACCCGCTAACTTACGCATCGCCTGGCTCATCATACGTGCGGCCAGACCCATGTGCGAATCACCGATTTCACCTTCGATTTCCGCTTTCGGCGTCAGTGCCGCAACGGAGTCCACGATGATCACATCAACGGCACCGGAGCGAGCTAACGCATCACAAATCTCCAGCGCTTGTTCACCGGTGTCCGGCTGCGAACACAGCAGATTGTCGATATCAACGCCGAGTTTTTTGGCATACACCGGATCAAGCGCATGTTCAGCATCGATAAAGGCACAGGTTTTACCTTTACGCTGTGCAGCGGCAATCACCTGCAGCGTCAGCGTGGTTTTACCGGAAGATTCTGGTCCGTAGATCTCAACGATACGCCCCATCGGCAAGCCACCAGCACCCAACGCGATATCCAGTGACAGTGAACCGGTTGAGATGGTCTCTACGTCCATTGAGCGGTCTTCACCCAGGCGCATGATTGAGCCTTTGCCAAATTGTTTCTCAATCTGGCCCAGCGCGGCAGCTAAAGCTTTCTGTTTGTTCTCGTCAATCGCCATTTCCACTCCTAATCATGCTGGGTAAGCCGACATCATTGTGTGCCTGCTCGTTCTGTTGCCGGTAATTATACTGTATGACCATACAGTATCAAGTTTAATTTGTCAGAAATTCATCAAGCAGTGTTTGCAGCGCCCAGCTGACGGATTGCCGACGCACCGCGTCACGGTCTCCGGCAAAGATCTGCCGCTGCGCCAGAACACGATCGCCAGGTCCGGCAATGGCAAACCACACTGTACCCACTGGCTTTTCTGCTGAACCACCATCAGGCCCCGCAATCCCGCTCACAGCAATACCAAACTCGGCGCCGGCGGCATTGCAGGCACCTTGAGCCATCTCACGCACAGTTTGCTCACTGACCGCGCCATACTGCGCCAGAGTCGCTGCCTGCACGCCCACCATCTGCTGTTTGGCTTCGTTGCTGTAGGTCACGAACCCCCGCTCAAACCAGGCAGAGCTGCCACTGATATCGGTAAACACTTTGGCGATCCAGCCACCGGTGCAAGATTCCGCCGCGGTCACCGTTGCCTTGCGTTTCTTGAGCTGTTCACCAATACGCTGGCTGAGCTGCTGCAACTGTTGGTCGTTCATCGCCCTCTCCTGTTTTGGCGCTGCGCGTTAGCCATAAATGGTGCAACAGAGCGCCCTTTTCAACCTCTGTCGCACCAATTTGCGCAACCGCTTCCAGCAATTTTAACGCGTTCTCACTGCCACCATAAATAAACGCGGGAAAGCCAGCAAAACCTGACCATTGCTGCGTGGGGGATAAGCCGGCATTAATGCCTGATGATAGTCATGCAGAAAATCCGCTTGTTGCTGTTCGGTCAATCCAGCGAGGAAAGGACGCAAGCCCGTGGCACGGAGCCAGGTAATGATGGCCTGCGCATCGGCCATCGGGTGATAGTACGTGGTACGCCAGATATCCACCTGACAGCCTGCATCACTCAGCAAGTCATAATACTGTTCCGTGCTCAGCAGGCGTTTGCGATCCGCGGCCTGTGGCGAGATATGTGCCTGCCAGCGTTCACTGGCCGCCACTTTACGCATCAAGCTGTGAGAGGCTTCTTCAAGATTGTCCGGCATCTGTATCGCCAGAGCGCCACCGATATCCAGCTGTTCAACCAAATGCGGCAGCAGCGTGTAGTGATCGGTTAACCACTGCAGCGAAGCATTCGCATAGATGACCTGCTGTGGCTGGCTCGCCTGCCAGGTACGAATATCCGCCTGCAGAAAAGTGCAGGCAGGTAACCGCTCTTGCGCTTGTTCCAGCATGGCTGCAGAGCTATCGATGCCTGTAATCACCGCGCCTGGCCACGCTTGCGCCAGTAGCTCAGTGCTGTTGCCGGGACCGCATCCGAGGTCAGTCGCGAGATGCACGTCGGTTAGTGGAATACGTTCTAAGAGTTCACGCGCAGGGCGCGTGCGTTCCGATTCAAATTGACGATACAGCTGTGGATTCCAGTCTTGCATGGCAACGCTCCTGTCTGGCTGAAGAGCATCACACTACCTGTTTTCTCAATCGCTAAGCGAAGAGAAAAGTGCGATGTCTCACCTTTTTACCCTTTGTCACTGGTTAATGTCAGTCACGAGCACTAAGTTAAAACGATGTTTCATTTTTAAAAAACGAGGATCGCGTTATGGCTTCACAACCTGAATTAACCGGCGTCTGGTGTCCTTCAGTTACCCCTTTCGATCAACATAATAAGCTCGACATTGATGCGCTGGGCCGCCACTTTGCGCGCCTGAACGCCTCGGGGATTGATACGCTGTTGCTGATGGGCAGTATCGGGGAGTTTGCTTCGCTGACCCAACAGGAACGGCTGATACTGATTCGCGAAGCTCGTCAGCTTTCGCCACTGACCATGGTCGCGAATATCTCAAGTACCTGCGTTCCCGACATGTTGCAGCTCGCTGAAGCCGCCTGGCAAAACGGTTATGACGCCGTGATGGTTTTGCCGCCCTACTACTATGGGCAAACGCAGAAACAGCTGTTGAGCTACTTCAAAGCACTGGATAAACAGTTAGGCGGCAAGTGGTTTGCCTACAACTTTCCGGCGCGTACCGGTTGCGATTTAACGCCGGCATTGGTAGCAGAATTAGCCGCTGAACTGCCGCAGTTTATCGGCATTAAAGACACCATGGATTGTCTTTCACACAATCGGGCCCTGATTGAAGAAACCAAAAAGGTTCGCCCTGATTTCACCGTGCTTTCAGGGTATGACGAATATCTTCTGCCCAATTTGCTGGCAGGCGGTGCCGGGGTGATTTCCGGCTTAAACAACATAGTACCGGAGTTGTTTGCCGAGGCGATGCACGCATGGCGAGCGGGAGAGTTAGCGCAGTTGGCACAGATTCAACAGCGTATTGGTAAGCTGATGGCGATTTACACCATCGGCGATGACTTTGTCACGACCATCAAAACCGCAGTGGCGCGCAAATATGATTCTATGAGCAGTCATTCACGTAATTATGGCGGTGAACTCACGGTTGAGCAGTGCGCAGAGCTGGATCGTTTGCTGATGTGATCACAATAAGGGACGGCCGGGCAGCCGTCCCGTTCTCAGTTCTTTTTAACAAACTCAGATTTGAGTTTCATCGGGCCAAAACCATCGATTTTGCAATCAATGTTGTGGTCGCCTTCAACCAGACGAATGCTTTTCACTTTGGTGCCAATCTTCAGGGTTGAAGAACTGCCTTTCACCTTGAGATCCTTAACCACGGTAACGCTGTCCCCATCAGCCAGCAGATTGCCATTGGCATCCCGCACTACCAAACCATCCGATGCTGCATCAGCACTCGGTGACCAGATATGGCCACAAGATGGGCAGTTCAGGTTCTCACCATCCTGCCAGGTATAATCAGCCTGGCACACTGGGCAAGCAGGTAATGTTGTCATGAGCATTCCTCAGAAGTCGAAAGGCGGTGAAGATGGCACCGCAAAAGGGGCGCCATCTTATACCCTCACTCTTTATAAGGACAGCATTAAAGCATGTTGCCCTGACGCGCTTTCGCCACTGCCTGACCCAATTGCCATACCGCCATGGCATAGTGTGTGCTGTGGTTATAACGCGTGATGACATAGAAGTTAGGCAGGCCATACCAATATTGATAACTGGAGCCAAGATCAAGGCGCAGCAGACTCGCCTGGTTATTACCATCCAGCGATCCTTGCGGCGTCAGGCCACTCGCCATCAGCGTATTCACCGGATAGAGCGTTTTAAACCCATTTTCCAGCGCAGGAGCCTGCCCGCTTGCCGGTACGGCAACATTCTGCCCTGCCCGCCAGCCGTGCTCTTTAAAGTAATTTGCTACGCTACCAATCGCATCCACAGGATCCCACAGGTTAATGTGGCCATCACCATTGAAGTCGACCGCATACTCTTTATAGGAAGACGGCATAAACTGGCCGTACCCCATTGCACCCGCAAAGGAACCGCGCAGATCCAGCGGATCATCCTGTTCAGTGCGCGCCATCAGCAGGAAGGTTTCCAGTTCGCCGCTGAAGTAGGCCGCGCGACGAGGATAGCTAAAGGATAAGGTGGCCAGCGCATCCAGCAGACGCGTTTTGCCCATCACCCGACCCCAGCGTGTTTCCACACCAATGATTCCGACAATGATCTCAGGCGGCACACCATAAACCTGCTGAGCGCGTTGCAGCGCGTCCTGATATTGATCCCAGAACGCCACACCATTTTGCACATTATCTGGCGTGATGAATTTATTACGGTAGCGGATCCAGGCGCCGTTTGGCCCCGTCGGAGGCGTGTAGCTTGGTGCTTGTTGATCCATCAGGCGCAGCACGTAATCGAGACGCTTCGCCTGGCCAATCACGGCGTGCAGTTGATCACGGTTAAAACCGTGTTTTGCCACCATTTGATCAATAAACTGCTCAGCCGCTGGATTCCCTGCGAAATCACCAAACATCGGCTGAACGGCGTGTGAAGGTTCCAGTAAAAAACCACCTTTTGGTGCAGGCACAACGGCGGTTTGCTGCTGGGTTGCAGGCTTACTGCTGCAGGCAGCAAGCAAGGCGATAAGTGGAAGAAAAGCAACCTTAAAACGCATTAGATATCCATAAGCCAGATGAAACCGGAAGCCAACATGGTAATCGTTCATCAAAGCGGGATACAGAGCAATATCTTAAATTTACGCCGCTATTCCCTGGTTTCAGTGGGTTGCAGCGAAAATTTGCGGAACAGCTCCACACTTTATCTTTATCGCCCAATTTTACTTTTTACTGCTTATCGCAATTTGTTAAGGTCGGCAGCCAGAATCCATTGCAGCCGGATGATGCGCGCAGGGCAAAATGTTAATATCTGCGCCTTGGTTATCTGTCTGTGAGATAACGCACCACACTGGCCTGCTCATATCGGGCAGCCATGATTGAACGAGTGAATTTTGAGCGAAAACGAGATGAAAGGAGCAGCGCAAATGGACTTTACTGGCCACACGCCCATGATGCAGCAATACCTGCGCCTGAAGGCTGACCATCCCGAAATCCTGCTGTTTTATCGCATGGGCGATTTTTACGAGCTGTTCTACGACGACGCCAGGCGAGCCTCCCAACTGCTGGAGATTTCACTCACGAAACGCGGCGCGTCAGCGGGTGAACCCATCCCGATGGCGGGCGTGCCCTATCATGCTGTTGAAGGTTATCTGGCAAAACTGGTCCAGCTCGGTGAATCCGTGGCGATCTGCGAACAGATTGGCGACCCGGCACTGAGCAAAGGACCGGTTGAGCGTAAAGTCGTGCGCATTGTGACACCAGGCACCATCAGTGATGAAGCGCTGCTGCAGGAGCGTCAGGACAACTTACTGGCGGCCATCTTCCAGAGCCAGCGCGGATTTGGTTATGCCACCCTCGATATCAGCTCGGGGCGTTTTCGCCTGAGCGAACCTGTCGACCAGGAGACCATGGCGGCAGAACTCCAGCGCACTAATCCTGCTGAACTGCTCTATCCCGAAGATTTCCAGGCCATGGCGCTGATCGATCAGCGTCGTGGTCTGCGCCGTCGTCCGCTATGGGAATATGAAATCGACACCGCACGCCAGCAATTAAACCTGCAATTCGGCACGCGTGATCTTAGCGGCTTTGGTGTTGAACAGGCTCATCTGGCGCTACGCGCTGCGGGTTGTCTGCTTCAATATGTTAAGGATACCCAACGCACCTCCCTGCCACATATTCGCTCGTTAAGTATGGAGCGCCAGCAGGACAGCGTCATCATGGATGCAGCCACTCGCCGCAACCTGGAAATCACGCAAAATCTGGCCGGGGGCACCGAAAATACCCTGGCGGCAGTGTTGGATAAAACCGTTACCCCGATGGGCAGCCGTATGCTGAAGCGCTGGCTGCATATGCCGCTGCGCGATGTCACCACCATCAGTCGTCGCCAGGAATCGATTGCCGAACTGCAATCTCTGAGTGAAGCATTACAGCCGGTACTGCGCCAGGTGGGCGATTTGGAACGCATCCTGGCGCGTCTGGCACTGCGCACCGCGCGCCCGCGTGATTTAGCTCGCATGCGGCATGCATTCCAGCAGCTGCCGGAGTTGAACCATCAGCTGGAAGGTGTCGAGGCGACTCAACTGGTCAATCTGCGTTCGCAGATGGGTGAATTTACTGAATTGCGCGAGCTGCTGGAACTAGCCGTCATTGAATCTCCTCCCGTGCTGGTGCGTGACGGTGGTGTGATTGCGCCCGGCTATAACGCTGAATTAGATGAATGGCGTGCGCTGGCCGACGGTGCCACTGATTATCTCGACCGCCTGGAAATTCGCGAACGAGAGAAGCTAGGGCTGGATACTTTAAAGGTGGGTTTTAACGCAATTCATGGTTACTACATTCAGGTCAGCCGCGGCCAAAGCCACCTGGTGCCGATTCACTATGTCCGCCGCCAGACGCTGAAGAACGCCGAGCGCTACATCATTCCTGAATTGAAAGAGTATGAAGACAAGGTACTGACCTCAAAAGGCAAAGCGCTAGCGCTGGAAAAAGGCCTGTACGAAGCGTTACTCGATCAGTTGCTGCCACATCTTGAAGCACTGCAGATCAGTGCCGCGGCGCTGGCTGAACTGGATGTGTTGGCTAACCTGGCAGAACGCGCCTGGACACTGAATTACTGCCGCCCGGTACTGCAGGAAAAAGCCGGTATCCGCATCACCGCGGGTCGCCACCCTGTCGTGGAGCAGGTTCTGAAAGAGCCGTTTATTGCTAATCCGCTATCATTGTCGAATCAACGCCGCATGTTGATCATCACCGGTCCGAATATGGGCGGTAAGAGTACTTACATGCGTCAGACTGCATTGATCGCGCTGATGGCGTGGATTGGCAGCTATGTGCCAGCCGAAGAAACCATAATGGGCCCTATCGATCGTATCTTTACTCGTGTCGGTGCGGCTGATGACCTGGCTTCTGGGCGTTCAACTTTTATGGTTGAGATGACGGAAACGGCCAATATCCTGCATAACGCCACGGAGAACAGCCTGGTGTTGATGGATGAAATCGGTCGCGGCACATCGACCTACGATGGGCTGTCGCTGGCATGGGCTTGTGCGGAGAGCCTGGCAAACCGCATCAAAGCGATGACACTGTTTGCCACCCACTACTTCGAACTTACGACCCTGCCGGAAAAAATGGAAGGCGTAGTGAATGTGCATCTTGATGCCATGGAGCATGGCGATACCATTGCATTTATGCACAGCGTACAAGATGGTGCAGCCAGCAAAAGCTATGGTTTAGCAGTTGCTGCATTAGCGGGTGTGCCGAAAGACGTGATCAAACGTGCGCGCAACAAGCTGAAAGAGCTGGAAGCGCTCTCCGGCAGTTCTGCAGCATCTACGGTAGAAGGATCGCAAATGCAGCTGCTGGTGGCAGAAACATCGCCAGCCGTAGACGCACTGGAAGCGTTGGACCCTGATAGTCTCACGCCAAAACAGGCGCTGGAGTGGATTTACCGCCTTAAGACATTGGTCTAGTTCAATTTTAATGAGCGGCGGGTAATGACGTCGCTCATTAGCGTAACGGCCTGATAACGCACATAAAAAAACGGTGACCCAAGGGTCACCGTTTTTTATTGCCGGTTACGGCTTATTCGCGAAACAGTGCTTCAATGTTGAGGCCCTGAGTCTGCAGGATTTCACGCAGACGGCGCAGACCTTCAACCTGAATCTGACGGACGCGCTCACGGGTCAACCCGATCTCACGGCCCACATCTTCCAGCGTTGCCGCTTCATAGCCTAGCAGGCCGAAACGACGCGCCAGCACTTCACGCTGCTTGGCATTCAATTCAAACAACCACTTAACGATGCTTTGTTTCATATCATCGTCCTGCGTGGTGTCTTCCGGGCCGTTGTCTTTTTCATCGGCCAGGATATCCAGCAGCGCTTTTTCGGAATCTCCACCCAGCGGTGTGTCAACCGAGGTAATACGCTCGTTGAGACGCAGCATACGGCTTACATCATCAACCGGCTTGTCTAACTGCTCGGCAATCTCTTCAGCACTCGGCTCATGGTCAAGCTTATGCGAAAGTTCGCGCGCGGTACGCAGATAAACATTCAACTCTTTAACGATGTGGATCGGCAGACGAATAGTACGGGTTTGATTCATGATCGCCCGTTCAATAGTCTGACGAATCCACCAGGTGGCATAGGTTGAGAAACGGAACCCACGTTCTGGGTCAAACTTCTCCACGGCACGAATCAGGCCGAGATTACCCTCTTCAATCAGATCCAGCAGTGCCAGACCACGATTGCTATAACGACGGGCAATTTTCACCACCAGGCGTAAATTACTTTCAATCATGCGGCGGCGAGAAGGAATGTCACCACGTAGTGCACGACGAGCGAAGAACACTTCTTCTTCTGCTGTCAGTAGTGGAGAGTAACCGATCTCACCAAGGTAAAGCTGCGTCGCATCCAAAACGCGTTGCGTCGCACCCTGTGACAACAGCTCTTCTTCAGCTACTTCGTTATCACCAGGTTCGTTCTCAACGAGAGCCTTCTCATCAAAAACCTCAGCTCCGTTCTCCTCGAATTCCGCATCTTCATGTAACTCGTTAACTTTCAGCGTATTCTGGTTCATAAGCGGCTCCTACCCGTGATCCAAGGGCAGAACACCTAAGGTTCTGCCGGATTATCGCTGCGGTAAATAACGCAACGGGTTTACGGATTTCCCCTTGTAACGAATTTCAAAATGTAATCTTACCGAACTGGTTCCGGTACTACCCATGGTAGCGATTTTTTGCCCCGCCTTAACTTCCTGTTGTTCCCGGACCAGCATGGAATCGTTATGGGCGTAAGCACTCAGGTAATCATCATTGTGTTTGATGATGATTAAATTACCGTACCCACGGAGCGCGTTGCCTGCGTATACCACCCTTCCTGAAGCAGTGGCGACAACAGGTTGTCCACGCGAACCGGCGATATCGATCCCTTTGTTTCCGCCTTCCGCAGCGGAGAAGTTATCGATGATCTTCCCATCAGTCGGCCAACGCCAGCTTCCCACTGGGGTTGTGCTGTTAGTTGTGCTGCTGACTGTAGGCGGTGCGGTAACCGGAGCTGTGGTCGTTGCCACATTATTTGCCCCTTTCGACGGCAGCATTTTGCCGCCTGTCGAACCCGAATCATCAGAATACGTAATAACAGGTTGCTGTGCAACAGGAGCAGATTTAATTTGCGTCTGATTGGATGCAACCGGCACCCCGCCCTGCGTGGCGTCCGCTGCGGTTATCGCATTACCGCCGGTGATAGTCTGGCCATTACCGTTGCCAACCTGCAGAACTTGCCCAGCTTCCAGGCCATACGGGGCCGGGACGTTATTGCGTTGAGCCAGGTCGCGGAAGTCATTGCCGGTAATCCAGGCAATGTAGAAGAGCGTATCACCGCGTTTTACGGTGTAAGTCTCTCCACCGTAACTGCCTTTAGGAATATTCCCATAGTTGCGGTTGTACACGATGCGACCATTTTGCGTGACAACATTATTATTGCCACTAACCATTCCACCGGAAGGGGCAGACGATGGTGTACCACCGCTTAACATTCCTCCGTGCGGCATGGCTGGCACCGTACTGTTCTGCGAAGAAAGCATGCCGCCACTCGGCGCAGAAGTCATGCCGCCACCTTGGGTGGAAGACATACCACTGTCCGAACCGCCGCCGCCAATCTGGCTGATGGGAGCCTGTGTGTTGTCGCTTGAGCTACAACCCGCCAGCCAAAAACCTACCAGTGAAAGTGCCGCCAAACGGCGTAATTGAAATACTGTGCTTCCCGTGCTCATTGATCCCCCGTTATGGCAATCCTGGATAAAACTGTATGACCGCGATAACCGCATTTTTCACTACTTCGGACGTAGAAAGCGGTCTTTCACATTGATTAACAAGGATAGTAACAATATCAACTGCGCCGTGCCATGTAACAGTTGTGAAGATTTACGTAGCGACGACTCAGGCCAGATCGCCCTGAACTAAAGGCACAAAGCGGACGGGTTCGATGATTTCTTCAATACATTCATTACCCTGACGACGCAGGCGTTTTAAAACCTGCTGATCTTCCCCCACTGGCAGCACCATTCTGCCACCCTCTTTCAATTGCGCTATCAGCGCAGTCGGAATTTCAGGAGGAGCAGCAGTGACAATAATAGCGTCGAATGGACCACGTGCAGCCCACCCTTGCCATCCGTCACCATGACGAGTGGAGATATTATGCAGATCGAGTTGTTTAAGCCGGCGCTTAGCCTGCCACTGCAACCCTTTGATACGCTCAACGGAATAAACGTGGTTAACAAGATGCGCCAGAATGGCCGTTTGATAGCCAGAACCGGTGCCAATTTCCAGCACGCGCGATTCTGGGTTCAACTCCAATAGAGCGGTCATTCGGGCGACCATATAAGGCTGTGAAATCGTCTGCCCCTTGCCAATAGGCAGCGCAACGTTCTCCCAGGCTTTATGCTCAAACGCCTCATCGATAAAACGTTCGCGGGGCACATCGGCGATGGCTTTTAACAGATGCTCATCGTGGATGCCCTGCGCGCGCAGTTGCTCTAACAGCGTTTCGATGCGGCGATTCACCATGCCAAATTCACCTCTGCCTGGCTCAACCAGTCGTCCAGGACGTCCTGCGCCGGGTGTGCGGTGAGATCAACATGTAAAGCAGTGATTGAGACATAGCCAGCATCAACGGCGGCGAAATCGGTATCTGGACCCGCATCAAGTTTTTCCCCCGGTGGACCAATCCAGTAAAGAGTATGGCCACGTGGATCTTCGGTGCAGATCACCTTATCAGCAGGATGGCGGCTACCACAGCGGGTGACACGGAAGCCTTTGATTTCTGATAAAGGTAAATCGGGCACGTTGATGTTGAGGATTCGCCCCGTGCGCAGGGGTGCCCGCGACAGCGCCCGCAATAACGTGCAGGTGACGACGGCGGCAGTCGCATAGTGCTGATGGCCATTCAGGGAGACGGCGAGTGCGGGCAGCCCCAAATGACGACCTTCCATCGCGGCAGCAACGGTTCCAGAGTAGATGACGTCATCCCCCAGATTCGGTCCGGCGTTGATGCCTGAAACCACAATATCCGGGCGCGGCTGCATCAGTTTGTTCACCCCTAGAAACACACAGTCAGTGGGTGTCCCCATCTGTACGGCGATATCACCATTTTCATGGGTGAAGGTGCGTAGCGGCGTTTCCAGCGTCAGAGAATTTGATGCTCCACTACGATTACGATCGGGCGCGACAACCTGCACATCAGCAAACTCACGCAGTGCGCGAGCTAACGTCTGAATACCGGGTGCATGAATTCCATCGTCGTTGCTGAGCAATATCCGCATCTGTTCCTGACCTTTGTTCATTCAACTGGCTCTCGCTCCACCCGGCAGCCATGCGTTCTGGTGCCTTTGAAAGGGAAACTGGCGAAACAAGGATCTTTGCATTCTAGCGGTGAGGCGCGGGAAGTGGTAGACGTAAATCACGGAACTTCCGGCGTTTGCCGCAACATTGCGCAGCCGAAGCGTGAGTTAACCCGGCGTTTAAGCCGGGTGATGAGGCGGTAAGAAAACTTATTCGTCACCGATGGGCGCAGCTGCGCCGTTGCTCAGCAGCTCACGTACGACGCTGGTGGCAAAGCTGCCAGCAGGTAGCCAGAATTGCATCTCCAGCGTGACGTCATCCCACCAATTCCATTTCAGATCTTTTGGCACCACCAGCATGGCACGGCGGGCGGCATCAACGCGTTCTCGATCCAGTAACCCCAGCAGTTCTGCAGCCGGTGCCAAGGTGCTTTGCTCAAACGCCAGGACCTCGCCCTGTGGGCCTAATTCGCCACGACCGGCCAGCGGAGCGGTGATGCGGAGGCCGTGATTATCCACCCGTTGCTGTAGTTCCGGCAACTCTTCAGCCAGGGCGACAAACCAACTCCCCCGCCCGGCCAGCTGCAAGGCATCACCGACTTGTACGCGATCCAGCGCACCATCGCGTTGCAAACGTGCGCTGGTGACCTGATTAAACAGCTGACTGCGCACTGCAGAAAGAAGAATGCCTTTCATGCTGCGATCGCGCGGGCGGAACTTTTCTTCGGCCCACAGTTTCGCCTGCGTCAGATTATTGCCACCACGACCAAAGCGCTGCTCACCAAAGTAATTGGGAACGCCGCTTTGCTGGATGCGCTGCAAGCGCCCTTCCACTTCCGCGCGATCGGAGACCTGACGTACGATTAAGCGAAATGCATTGCCCGCTAGCGCGCCGGTGCGCAATTTACGCTTGTGGCGAATCACCTGCAGGATTTCGACACCTTCCAGCTCAAAGCCAGCCAGATTCGGCATCGCGTTACCCGGCACGCGGAAACACAGCGTCTGCTCGGTCACCGCATGGCGGTCCTTCATCCCGGCATAGCTCATATCGCGTTGATGCACGCCGAGGAATTTCGCGATAGCTTCAGCGACAAAGCGCGTGTTGCAGCCGATCTTGCGGATGCGCACTAACAGCTGTTCGCCCTCACCATCATAGGGATAGCCGAGGTCTTCAATCACCACGAAATCTTCGGGATTGGCCTTAATCACGCCGGTAGCGCTCGGGACGCCGTGCAGGTAAAGCAGTTCACTCATACTTAATCGGCCTTCACCAGCAGCGCCACGGCTTCACAGGCAATGCCTTCGCCACGCCCGGTGAAGCCGAGCTTCTCGGTCGTGGTCGCTTTGACGTTGACATCATCCATATGGCAGCCCAAGTCTTCAGCGATGTTAACGCGCATCTGTGGCACATGTGGCAGCATTTTCGGCGCCTGCGCAATGATGGTGACGTCAACGTTGCCGATGCGATAACCTTTCTGCTGAATACGACGCCAGGCTTCACGCAGCAAGCCACGGCTGTCTGCCCCTTTGAAGGCGGGGTCGGTGTCCGGGAACAGCTTGCCGATATCGCCCATCGCCACCGCGCCGAGCAGTGCATCCGTTAATGCATGCAGCGCGACATCGCCATCTGAATGGGCAATAAAACCGTGTTCGAAGGGAATACGCACCCCGCCAATCACTAACGGACCTTCGCCGCCAAA
>Ga0157363_1003351_pt1 | contig 14472 bp, 15 predicted proteins | sample AttsexASBM1_FD_111477 | JGI IMG/M metagenome (GOLD analysis project Ga0157363, IMG submission 111477) | Fungus gardens microbial communities from leaf cutter ant in Ribeirão Preto, State of São Paulo, Brazil - Atta sexdens ASBM1 | ecosystem: Host-associated > Fungi > Mycelium > Unclassified ...
TTTACAAGCAGATTTTACTTATATATTATTGTTTCTATACCTTCTATTGATTTCTGAAGCTGATATTATTCTCTTTGAATTATTTATCACACAGTTAAGAGCTAATATTGCATAGTTCTTGTTACATCCTAGCATAATCTTTTTTCTGCTTCTGCTTGATCTCTGTCAACAGATCAGCCAAAAAATATGAAAGAAAAAAATCTTGGAAGAGCTAGTCTTCTTATACAACCTACTCTTCTGCTAAACTGTTACATTACTATTTGGGACCTTGTATAGTGAAAAATAAAGTTAGACTCATTTTATATTGCCTCAAGCTCCTCTCTGCATTACAAAGACTATATTCAGTATTTTCTATAGTTAAGCTGACTATTGTTCCTAATAACTCTATACCTGAAAGATATTATAGCCTCTCTTTAGACCTTATCATTATCAACAGAAAATAAAAGTGGAAGGTAGAGAAGATTTTAAATAGCCACTAACACTATAAGAGATACCAATACCTAATCAAGTAGAAAGGTTTCAGACTGGAAGCAAACTTATGAAAGAACACTGCAGATGTCTTCATATCTGATTAAGTGGCTGATTTTCACTATTTCTATTCTACAGCCTGACAGTTCATTCACTTGATAGATTTCCAAAGCATTAAATTCTAACTAGTACCCCTTATCTAAGTCATAGCAATCTGAAAGGGGGAATAAATATACAAAAATCTTCTACTTCACCTGAATTAAAGTTGGTAACACCTGCTCAAGACCAAGCCATCTCTATGGTCATCTTGTCCTTCAATATATATACTAATATTTCCATAGTAACACTATCAGACTCTTGCACACTCTCTCCTGAATCTTAATATACTTCCACTAGCTACTAACTAATGAGCTCTTGCTATCTAAAAACATGCCATTAAGATACCTGACTATCTAGCATTATCATTCTATAGCTAAGTAACTGAATGTTCTGCCTGATGTTTTACTTGATTAGAATAAACTCTTAGATACTTAAAGCAGTAGTTACTTCTAAGAAACTCTATTCTGTTATTTTAGGATTTTTCTGGAGGTAAGTTATATACTTAGTAATTTGAACAATACATGCTTAAGATTTCCTTGGAATTGTAATCTCTGCTATATCACCATAGTCTTTGCCTAATTGCTCTGACAATCATTATTTTAAAACCTTTCATACTTTTTTTCTATATCATATAACTGTGTGATTGACTTATGACAGTCATCATGCCCTGTAATGGTGTGTGTGACAGTTGTGGCAGTCATTTGTAACATCACACTAAACCTCAATCCCAGATTCCCAAATAATAAAATAAATAAAAATAAAATAAGAAAGAATATTAGAAAAAACAAAGTCTACTGTCTTCAACTCTAACAAGTATAGTTTGGGACTTACAAGTGGTATTAATATCCATAGAGAAACTGGAAGGGAGCACCAGTAGTAGCTGACATAGGAAAAAGGCTATCTGGAGTTTTATTATGACTTAAGTTAAAGAGTTAGGCAAAAAAAGAACCTTATATAAGGATTATACAAGAGAACTCAATAGAGTGCTTAAAACATAGTGTCTATCTTATATACACTAGCTAGTGGTCTATATAGAACTATTACTAACCTACTCAAAGGCTATACATACTTCATAAGATCAATATATTAACATAATCTTTTTAAAACCTTTTATATTCTTTTATGCATCATGTGATTGTGTGTGACTATGACATGTGTGATGGATGTGTGACAGATTGTAACAGTCATATATAATATCATACTATAATTCTAACCTAAAGTTCCAAATAAGAAAATAAATAAAAATAAAAATAAAAATAAGAAAGAATATTAAGTTGATTGAAAGGCTTTATTTGCTTATTAAGCCTAGTCTATTCTATATGCAGCTTTGAACCAAGTAAAAGAATTAATGTCTTTGGGCCTCTTTACTGGAAGAATCACAATCTGGATCTGGATTACTATTTAGAGTCCACAGTAAAACTTGACTATAATATTACATGTATCAGTATAGCAGTGTAGTTAGCTTTTAATATAAGAGTTTGAAACTCATTTAAGTAATTATATAGAAATGAGCATGGAAGAGTTTCTCAAGCTCTAACTATGTAGAAATAGAAAAGATTTACATATTGTATTTTTCTCAAAATAAGTCTTTAAACTACTTTATAGCTTAACTATTTCTAAAGAAAGATAGAACCTATAGAATTTTGTCCTAGTTATAGGTGAATTAGTCTATAAACAGCTAGATATACAAAGAGCAAAAATCAAAGAAGATATTATAACTTAAGTTCTTAGATAAAGATAAAAGAACTCAATAGAGTTCTAAGTACAAACTAGTCTACCACAAACTGTGGTTTGTATGCACACTACAACTACTCTATCCTAAAGGACATATACTTTTCATAAGATCATATACTTTTCATAAGATCATTAAGTTGTTGTTATGCTGCTATCACAAAATGAACTATTCACTTATTTGTGATATCTGAACCTTGGGTGTACTTTTGGAGGTTTAGAAGTGATTCAGAAGTTCAATAATGATAACAATGATAATTAAGATCAATATAAATGAGGGGTAATGATTGATGATTATTGATAAAAACTGATAATAAATAATATTGTTAAGTCTAAGATCTAATTCTCAGATATAGAAGTATTTATATAAAATAGTGATGGTCTGTGCACAAGCTATTTTCATCACATGATCAAAACTCATATCTGGTGGGGCTGTCATCTGTTATAGCAGATGTTAGGCTAATTTTAAAAGATAACTAATTATATTACTACATTGATATGCTTGTATTTCTATTAATATGGGACATACCATACATTATTAGAAATAGTTTGATGAGCACTTTCCAATATATATTTAAACATGTGAATCTGTCCAGTTGTTCATAAGATATTAGCAAACAAAGATTTTACAGTTACTGATGACCTAATATCTTAGTTGGTTGTTGTTACTTTTGTACATCCCACATATGTGGAGATAGCCATCATTTTGGGCTTTACAGCACAACTTAGTTTGTGAAAATTGGTCCACTTGTTGTAAAGATACAAGCTGAATAAAGTTTGTGATAGCTATATAACATCATTTGTTCTAGAACCTTCTATAACTGTCTCTGTGTTATATTATCATGTGATAGTCGTGACAGTGACAGTGACATTATGCTAAAATAGAGTTTATAGTTCATAACTCTGATATTACCCCCTCTTTAAGATTTCTTCTCTAGAGAAACTGACTTCTATCTTTGCCAGTTTCTCTCCAACTTTTTTAAATATTCATCCTCAAATTTTCTATCATGCCACCCAAAAAATATCTTTGCAGTATACTTTTCTAGCAACTCACTTCTCCTAAATGTCAGAGTTGCAAACATTAGACTATATTTTTATTTTTTATTTTTATTTTTATTTATTATTCATTTAAGATTGGGGTTTAGTGTGACATCATGATCACAATTGTCACAAACATGTCACACAACACTGTCACAGTAATAATTACATAGTCATATGGTTACAAGAGAATGTAGTAGAACATTCTAGAATAATAATGTTATACAATATATGTTGATCTTACAGTTTACACATGGTCTTTAGGATAAGCTATATACAGTAGTAGCATGGATCATCCAGTGGAGTATATAAGATAGACAACTTTGTACTAGAAACTCCATTGAGTTCTCTTGTGTTAACCCTAATATAAGGTTCTATTCATTGATCCACTCTAAGATCTTTGAGTCATAACACTAAATTCCTCTATATTTGGGTTCAACTTTACTTTTTACACTTTGTCTAATCTTTCTTATCACCTAAATTCTACTTTCATTCTTCTTTTAAATTCCTCTACTAACTCCTTTATATTTTCCAAGTCTTCTTTCTTTTCCTATATGTTATGACTTAAGTCCAAGGGTTAGGACAGAAGACTACTCTTATATTGAGTGACACAAGAGAACTCGATAGAGTTCCTACTACAGATCAGTCTACCTTATATACCTTTTGCTAATGGTCCATGCTAAGCTAAATCTAGCCTACCCTAAAGGCTATGCTTCATCCATAAGGCCAACATGCTATTACTATGCTGTATAACTTCATCTTGTTCCAAAACCTTCTATGCCCTTCTTCTGTGACCATATCATGTGACCTGTGATGGTGTCACACTTTGTCTTCTTTGTCTTATTTCCTATAAGATAAGAGAAAATAAAAGAAAAATAAAATAAAAGCAAATAAAATAAAATAAAATAAAATAGAAGCCAAGTCCATCATTCTCAATTCTAATACTATATATCATTTTCTGTAGTAAACCTCTTTCAACATACCAAGTACTTCATCACTCCTCTGACTTTTCTTATATTTAACATATCTCTATTGTTTAGATTGCAGTGGGATGTATTTTCCACTACTCTAGTAAACATTGCAAAATTATTGTAATTACTAAAGCCTAGTCAAAAACTATCAGACTTTCTTCCTCATTTAAATTACTTTTTGTATTTGAATTTATACTCTAACCTTCTTCCTTATAATTCTCTAATTTCTATAATTTCTCACCAAATGTCCAAACCATCTATAGCTATAAAAACTCCTTTCCTAATTTATGTCCATAGCATATGAGTCTTACCTAGGCATAAATCCTCCTCACTGTTACAGATGTACTATAGTTACATTTTTCCTCTCTACTCTTTCCATTAAAGTAAGCCCTACTAATACCTATTAAACTTTTCTCTACTTTCCATTCTTCTACTCCATCAAATTCCACTGGTTTTGGTTTATCCACTCTTTATCTCTTCACTAGTTCTCTATACCTCATAATTCTACTAACATTTACCACTGGAACATTTACCACTAGATGAATCCTCAGAGACTGGTAGCTTCAGTTTTACCACATTATTTGATACTACTTCCTCTACTACATAAGGTTCCACATATCTCTCTGTCAACTTTTTAACTGGTCTTTCTACAAATACTAAGTCTTTTATACTTAGCATTACTTTATCTCCTTTCTTTCATTCTTTTATCTCTCTTTGTCCCCTATCTACTTGCCTCTTTATCTCTTCTTGTGCCTTCTTTAATACTGCCCCTGCTTTTTCTTATCTTTTTCATCCTTTCTGCAAACTCTGTCACTTTCTCCACCTTTTCTTTTCTCCTAATATTCATCCCCATTCTTAATTCTCTTCTATAATTTGCTATGAAAGATAATATCCTTGTTGCCATATAAACCTTGCTGTTTACCACAAATTCTACTATTACTAACTACTCTGACTAATCCCTCTGTCTATATTCTGTAAAGAACCTCAAGTATTATTCTAACTCTTGGTTCATCTGTTCTGTCTGCCTATCTATTTGTGGGTAGAATACCATCAACAACCTCATTTCTATCCCTAGCATCTTATTCAACTCCTTTGTCAACTCCACTACAAACTGTAGTCCTCTATCACTAATCATACCCTCTGGAAATCCATAAATCTTCCATATATTATCTCTAAACAATCTTGCTAAACTCTCTATTAATATTCTTTTCATTGTTGCCACAAAATGTGTTATTTTTGACAACCTATCACATACTATCAATATCACATCTTTTTCTACCACCAACAGCAACTTAGTGATAAAGTCCACTTTTAAGTGGTTGCTCCTTTCTCTCTTACCACCATCTTGCATAATAGCGCCTATAGGAGAATTAGCGAATAAACACCTTTTCACTACAAGCATTAGTTCTACAAACATGACTCCTACTCAAGCCTTTATATTACCAACTGTGTCTCTTTCAAACAACACAGGGATAGACTTATTTGCAGAACCCTATCTTGACAACTATAACGAGGTAAGAGGTAGATCCCTCTCAACTAATGAATGTACCTCTAAGGACTCTTCAATGTTCTCTATGAAATATTCTGTTGCATATCATGATAGGATGGAGTGCAACAACACAATGGTTATCAACGAGGAAATAGTTGACGTTTCTTCTGCTCTGTCCAATAAGACAGGCCAGATAAAAGCACTTCGTGTCAGCAAGGCAACTGAACAACAAGATAATACAAGGTCTAAATGCAACAACCTCAAGGCATCTAATTCCAACCCTCAATGTGTTCTTAATAAAGAACAACACTCCATCCCCACATGTGGCCCAACTACGCAATTCGAAGATGACAATGTTATCAACATTCAGCTTCCATATGATCCTCAAGCACCAACTAAACTAGAACTCTGGAGTGGTAACTTTCACCCCATTTCTCTTCACAGCTTCATTGAACATATAGCCTTGGACACCAAGAATATTAAGAACTCCCTAAATTTTATGGCAAGATACATCACTAACAAACTGGTGGATTCTTCTAAGTTAAATGATCTGGAAGACTTTAATGGTATTGGTGAAGCCATATGGAATTTCATTTCTTCAGTATTCCAATCTAACTGGGATTTTCTTTATGCTGACAAGCAGTCAAATTCATTTAGAAGGAAAATTGTGACTAAATTTACTCCTAGAGTCAATCTGTCTCCTGGCAAAAATAATAAGGAAACCAACAAGCATGTTCCAGCGAACATTAATAGAATCCCTCTGCCTGTTCTGGCTAAATCCCAGAAAGAAGTTAATGCTATTTCAAAATACTTCAAGAGTAACAAACCGGCCACCGATCCCAAGAAATCTGCCATGTCATATGCCCAAGCGTCTAAACAGAACACAAGTATTTCTGAGGTTATCAAAATCAAAGAAGCATTCCCCTCTATTGGTGCAAAGAAAATCAATCAGATTAACAACATTGTCAATGGCATTCTGAAGTTGAAACCTCATATTAAGATGACTATGAAGGGTCCCTCAAGAAAACATGTCATTATTCCTATGAGTAATGATAACAATGCCAAATTCATGAGAAATTCATCTACTCATGTTGCTAACATCAACAGAGCTTTAAAAAATGCAAAATTGGAAGTTCTGGTTGACTTCATTTGCTCAGACCCCCTAGGTATTACAGTGGTGACTAATAAAGTTTCTCTTCAGTTGGATCTCCTAATCATCAAACATTACATCAAGAATTCTAAAGACATTAACGCTCTCCAAGTCGATGTTCCTTGTATCCATCCCCCAATCAAAATTCTATCTCAAAATTATAGATATCCCATTCTTTCCACATGGTAACTTGCAAGATCGCCTTACATCCAACGATGTCAAAATAATTATAAAGCAAAATCAAATTTTCAACAACATTACTTTAGCTTCCAAACCAAGGGTTATCAAGGTTTCACCCAAGTCCGACATGTCTATCATTTGAATAGATATTTGGGATGTTCAAAGTGGTAGTAGGGCAAAGGGACTTATTAACCGCTGTTTCAATGTTGGTAAATACATTGCAACTATTCGAGGTGTTAACATGAACTCCAGAGTACTACAATGTAAAAATTTCTGGAAATGGGGACACTCAATGTTCTCATGTAGGATTCAAGGTTCTAGGTGCGTCAAATGCAACAGACCTCACAAATCAGAAAACTATTGCGAATTTGGATAATGTTGCAAGACAAATGAGAAGACGAATTCTCTATACCTCAAAATAAAGAAAGAGCAGCGATGCCCGTATATGTTCAAATGCTCCAATTGTTGGGGCAATCACCAAGCAGATTCAAATCTATGTCCATTCTAGAGGCATAGGTTTAACAGAGAATGGCATCAGAAGAAGTATACTGAGATCTATGAAAACAGAATCAAATTGATTTGTTCTGTTGTGAATGGTGACTCTCAACAATGATTTTCAAAGATCTAAAGATTTTTTCCCAAAATGTTAGAAAGAACTCCCTTATTGTCAATACCATGCTTGAGACCCAACTCCAATTCAACATTATTTTTATTCAAGAGCCTCCATGGTCTATTATTTGTATGATCCCAAGTTCCTCAAATTGTGAAGGAGAAGTCCTAGTCGGGATGACTCATCATCCAAACTGGCTCTCCTTTTCCAGAACACCTTCAAATCAAGCGGACTCTCCCAGGGTTCTTGTTTACATCAATATTCATCTCTCATCTCTTTGATTTTCTCTTTGAAAAGATATTATTGACTATAGAAATATTCTTCTTATCTCATTTCTCAATAACCATATTTGCTTATTCATTATGAATGTCTATTCTGACTCTTCTCATTTAGCCTTAAAGTATCTCAAGAATACTGAGGTTAACATTAACAATCTTCTTATTATGACTGGAGATTTCAATATTAGGGATAGTTTATGGGATCCATCTTTTCCTCACCACTCATCTATCAGTGACAATCTTATTATTTTAGCTGACTCGTTCAATTTGGACTTATCAATACTGACTAATCCTACCCCAACTAGATATTCCGATACTGAGAGAGAAGCCAATTCTGTAATTGACCTTATGTTTCTTTGCAGCGGGTCAAATGAACTCAATAATCACTTGATTCACCCCAATTGGTGTCTCTCATCTGACTACGCCCCTCTCACAATTTCTATTCCAATTGCTGAGGAAAACGTCATCTCATCCAGACTTTCAATTCAGAAAAATAGTGAAAAGGAAGCCGCCTTTGTCAAAGAGGCTACAGCAATCATCAAAAATCTGAATACCTCTAATTTAATAGATCACAACAAACTGGAAGACATTGTTGTAGCAACCACTAGTCGTAACAACTCTATAGTATGCTTACTTCAGCAAAGCTCTTAACTGGCTATCTAGTAGTGGGGATTACAAGAGAACTTGACAAGGAGCCCTCACTGCATTGCTACCCTATTTATATAAGTTACAAGTAGTCCGTGCTACAACAATGTGTCTACTGTGTCTACTGCCCTAAAGACCATATGTCTACCTCATATCTACTCCACAGTGACTGTGCAAGACTGTATATCCTGCCCTAATGTCCATATGTACTACATGTGGTAGCAATATGGTGTACATGCTCCCTGATGTCATTGTCTAGGCTCTTCTAGCCTTGTAGACCCTTGTAGACCGCTCTAGGCTTATGACATCATCTCACATGACTTCCAGGTCACATGCCCTTCTCCCATTGTAAACTAATAATAATTACTACTGTCTATTTCTGTCCTCTAACCCTAATCCTAAAAGTCTGTCCACACACTCTTCTTATAACAGACATAGTCAACCTTCTTGAGTCGAAAATTGAACAAGCATGGGCTAAGAATACTAAGCAAACAAGAATAACAAAACACTCCAAGCAATGGTGGAATAAAGAGTACGGCTAGGCTTTGGATAAGTATAGGATGACAAGAAGTCTAGAATCTTGGAAGACATTCAAGAAAGTGGTCAAGATCACCAAAAGATCCTTCTTCGATGACAAGATTCAAGAGATAGTGAACAAGAGTTGAGGCCCTTGGAAACTTATGAGTTTGGTCAACAAATGAAAACTCCCTGCTATTGAGGCCATCAAGTACAACGATTAGCCGTGCCTTACTCTCAACAGTCTGTGGAACGCTCTCCATTCTTCTTTCAACACTGCACTTTATTGATGAATTGACATTGAAGTCCTTGACAAAATTGGTGATAAATTGATGACACTTTGGAATTGTCATATGCAAGTCCACTCGTCCGAATACTACATCCCTGCAGTGGTATCATCTCCAAAACATACAAGTCCACCTTCCACAGTGGCCACCTTTTTTGCAACATGTCTTATGGCGGTGCTGCAATCATCCAGGTATTCCATCTTCCATGGTGGAGATACTCCTATTTAACTCGGTCTTCTATGATGGAGTTACTCCTGTCAGTGTCTCAACACTGAAACCTCTGCTTGGAGTAATAGGAGTTTTACTACTGAAACCCTGAGCATCTCCTATACTTTCTGTTTGTATATAAGACTAGTAGCTATACTGTAATTTGCTAGTCTGATAATCAACGAAGATAAACTCTTATTGAACTTGATCTCCGGTGTTCAACAGCGACACACCAATCAGCACTCACTTCCATCTCAGACTTCTCCCTATCATTTGAAGTTACAACCATGCAGCAGACAGATGGCATAGCACATAAGCTGAAGCCAAGGTCATTCCACAAGTCTGCTCACCTCCAAGTCCATTCCATGGACTTCCACCCTGGTGTGAACCATGCCTGACAGGAATCCATTTTCCAAGGAAGAATTCCAGCATGCGATCAACAAGTGCAATAACTCATCTATGCCAGAACTGGACAAGTTGTCATAGTATCATCTCAAAACTATTCTCAAACAGGACGATTGTTTTAGCAATATCATTAACATCGCTGATGCTTGCATCAATCTAGGACACTAGCAAAACCACTTCAAAAGATTGTCTATAGTTGTCATACCTAAACCCAACAAACAATCATATGATCATCCTAAGTTCTTTTGTCCTATTGTCCTCCTTAACACACTAGGCAAGCTTATTGAAAAGGTTATTGCTAAGAGGCTTCAATTCCATGTCATAGCAAATAATTTCATACATCTGAGTCAGTTAGGAGAATTGAAATTCAAAGCAAGTATCGCTCTCACACATATCATATGTTCGGGCTGGGTCAAGAACAACACAACCAGCACCCTAGCCTTTGACATTGCACAGTTTTTCCTGTCTCTCAATCATTGCCTCCTCACTCACATTTTCCAGAAGACAGGCCTTGACATTCACGTTGTCAACTTCTTTGCTGATTATCTTGTTGGCAGAAGAACCAATTATGTTTGGAACCATCTATCCTCCCCCACCTTTGAGGTAAACATTAGAGTAGGCCAAGGGTCTGCTCTTTCTCCCATTTTGTTAGCTCTCTATCTTTCTCCTTTTCTCTATATTTTAGAAAAACATCTTAAAAATCTTAACATTCCTATTTCTATCATTTCTTTCATGGATGACAGTCTCTTCATTTCTCAGAACCAATCAATTGACATTTCTAACTCTTATCTCTTTTATAGCTATAATGTAATAACTAAACTTCTGGATAAGTTCAGTCTCATTATAGAACACTCTAAAACTGAAGTCTTCCACTTCATCAGATCACATGGCCTCTTTAACCCTTCTCCTCTTGATCTCTCATCCATTGAAGGCCCTGTACTCACACCCAAAAATTTGTGGAAGTATTTGGGCTTTATCTTCGATAGGAAGCTTTCCTTCTATCAACACATTAATTACTACTCAAACAAAGCTATATCCATGGTCAAGTGCATGAAACTCCTTGGAAATTCATCGTGTGGTATCATCCTGACTTAAAAACACCTACTCTATAGATGTTGCATTCTTTCCATTGTGTTGTATGGCTTTCAACTATGGTTCTACAACCATGCTCCTCTATTGTATCCACTGGAAATTTTAGAGAAAATGCAAAGAAGAGCCGCCATATAGATACTTGGTGCTTTCAAGACATCTCCTATAGAAGGTATTGAAGTGATTGCAGGCCTCATCTCCATCAAGCTTCACCTTCAAAAACTCATGAGTAGATCACAATTATGCCTACTTATGCTACCCCATAACCATCTCATTCAGTCACTTATGAACTCTCCCTTCAGTTTGCCTAAATGTCAATATCCAACTTTACTCAGCACCCTCACTGATCATCAAAGATCTCTCATCAAAGGTCATTTAGTCAATTCAATTAACAAGTCACATGAAGTCTTTCCTTCCTTTTCTCCTCTTCACCTGGAACTTTCTCTGGGTTCTAGAATCATTGACAATTTTTCAGATTGTTTGTCTTTTAACTTATCTAACAAAGGAAAAAATAATAAAATCTGCCTCCAACAGCTTGACAATATGGTCTTAGAGTCATCTTCTTCCTTGTCTGTGGCCATCATTGTTACAGATGCTAGCATCAAGAACAACATTGCTACATCCATCTCGCACATACACTTAGCCAATCATCCATTGACCAAAACAGTATACCACATAGCCTTTGTCACAAGCACTGAAGCCAAACTTTTTGTGATTAGATGTGGTATCAATGAAGCCTGTATCTAAGAAAATGTGTCCAAGATCATTCTCATTACCAATTCCATCCATGCAGCCAAAAAGATATTCGATACAGTATCATATTCTTACCAAAGTCATGCTATGGCTATACTCAGTGAACTACACCACTTTTTTGCCAGTAACCAAGACAATTCAATAGAATTCTGGGAGTGTCCTAGCTGACTCAACTGGAATCCTCATAAAGCAGTTGATAGGAATTCAAAGTCCTTCAATTCTTTGACCATTTATCCTAGTAAAATGTCTTGGGATTATTACAAGAAAGTCGATAGTGATAATATTATCAACATTTGGAAAATGACTTTTCAAGCTTCAGATGGAAAGGGAAGACATTTCCTTAACTTATTGGACGATAATTTCAATGTCATCAAATCTTTGTACATCAAAGAAGGTCCATGGCTTCAATTCTTTGGACATTCAAACTTGTTATGTACATGTGCTACTAGAGCTATCACCAACCATGCTCCTATTGGCGAATATAGGCTTAGGTTCTTGCCCAGTGAAGAATTTATGTGTCCATGTGGTAACTATCCCATTGAATCAAGAAGATATATTCTTCATGATTGTACGAGATTTAATGGGTATTGGAACCCTAATCAAGACTCTCTTAGCCATTTTATCATGTTCTTGGTGGCGAACTCTAATACTTTTTCATTTATAGACAACATTACTTCAATTGCTCCAAGTTGACCTTGGAATTAGTTTTATTCTTTCTCTCAATTTTTCTCTTTTCTCCTATTTTCTTTTCCCTTCGCTTTTACGATTAGTTCCTTTTTATTATCTTTTCTTGTCTCTTTCCTTCTCTTTCTTTTTATACTTCTCATGTTAGCCTGCCTCATCTGTATGTAGTTATGAAGTAACTACCATGGTCTGCCACTGTACACCATGTAATAAATTGTTGATTTAAAAAAAAAAATTCCACTGTTAAGTATGTCCATGCCTTCTTCAGTACTTCATTCACCATCAATTTTGCTATTAGTGCCTCTGTTCTATTCTTTATCCTCTGACATAAATCATATTCATCTACATATTTTCCAATATCCTTTGTAATCTCTGGCCACCAACTCTATCATTTTCGATCTTCCACTATGTCTTGCTACCAGCACATCATGATGTAACTAGATTATTTCCACTCTCAACTCTTCATTCTTTGGTATCTTTCCTTCCTTTAACACTAAGTCTCCTTCAATTTCCTATTAATCATGTCTTAGATTCCTTACTCCCACCTTTTTCATTTCTTCCACTACTTTTACTACTTCTTCATCTTTCTCTCTTGCTCTTTTGATTTTTTCTGTCAATTCTGCTTTTGGTACCTCTACTACTACCTCTATCATTCCTTATACTTACTCTTTCTTTATCAACTTTTGATTTTCATTATCATTTTCTGTTCCCACTTTTCAATCTAGCCTCCTACTCAACCTATCCACTTTTTCCATTCTTACTCCTGGCATATACTTAAAAATAAAATAAAATCTAGACAAGTATAATGCCCATCTAACTTGCCTCCAATTCAACTTCTGTACTTTTATGAAATACTCCAAATTTTTATGGTCTATCCAAACCTCAAATATATCTCATAATTTCCCTCAGTCTCATTGAGTGACTTCAAGAGATATGCTACTGGTTTCTATCATTCCTTGATAGTACTCCTCCTATTGCATAATCTGATGCATCTACTTTCATTCTCACCTTCCTATCCAGATCTGGTGCCACTGATATTGGTTCCATTATAAATCTTTTCTTTAACACTTCAAATGACTTTTCATGTTTAATCCTCCACTCTAATTTCTGTTCCTTCTTTGTCAACTCATGTAATTGTCAGGAGTACAGTATGAAGTACATATATATATAGTACCAGCCAGATGTCAAAGGTAAGCTTGACATTGTGCACTTTTAGTGTAACTGGTTCAGTGGCTAGTTTGTTCCTAACAGTAATGCCCTCACTATCTTTGCAAATCCTTTTACAAACCTTCTGTAATAATTAGCAAGCCCCAAGAACTTTTGTACATATTTAATCAATTCAGGAACTGGCCAGTCTAACACCACTTTCACTTTCACTTTCACTATCTTTATTCTCTCTAGTCCAATTACCAGCCCTAAGAAATCTATTTTCCTTATCTTCTACCTACAAATCATTCTCCTCCAACCTCTTTAATATCTCTTATACTAACTCATCATGTCTTTCCTCACTTTCTGTTCCTACCATTATATCATCAATAAAACTCTTTACTTTCCCTGTGTTGATCGAGTCTCTTAGCAACTTGTTCATCATAGCCTAGAATGTGGCCAGTGAATTTGTTAGTCCAAAAAACATGACTGTTGGCTCAAATAACCCTTCTAGTATTGTAAAGATTGCTTTTCACTCATTTCTCTTTTATTCTTACATTGTTATAACCCTATTTTAAGTCCATCTTTGTAAACACCTTTTTAATCCCAATATTCTCAATAATGTCTAAAATAAGTAGCAATAAGTAGTTATTTTTTACGGTCCACTCATTAAGATACCAATAATCTTGTACCATCCTCTTCTGTCTATTATTCTTTTCTACAAAA
>Ga0157363_1003352_pt1 | contig 14466 bp, 14 predicted proteins | sample AttsexASBM1_FD_111477 | JGI IMG/M metagenome (GOLD analysis project Ga0157363, IMG submission 111477) | Fungus gardens microbial communities from leaf cutter ant in Ribeirão Preto, State of São Paulo, Brazil - Atta sexdens ASBM1 | ecosystem: Host-associated > Fungi > Mycelium > Unclassified ...
AGACTACTCTAGCTTATATCACATGACTTCCAGGTCACATGCTCTCTATCCGTTGTAGACTAATAAAATACTATCTTATCTATGTCCGGCTAACCCTAACCCTAGCCAAAGTCTGTCCACACTCTCGTTCTATAACAATAAGTAGTTAGTAAATAGTATGAGATGGGACTTGAAAAAAACCTATTAGTATCTATAGAGATATTTGTAAATAAGTTCAATTCTAAACAAAGAACTAACATAGGTGTTATGGTTCAAGACTCAAAGGGTTAAGTCAAGAAGCAACTCTTGTATTGAGTAACACAAGAGAACTCGATAGAGTTCCTAATATAAAGTAGTCTACCTTATATACTATCCCTCATGGTCCGTGCTAGCTACTGTGCACCCTACCCTAAACAACCATGAGTATAACATGAGGCCAGCATGTGTTGTCCATGCTATATGACATCACTTTGTTCCAGAACCTTTTACTTCCTTCTCCCAAGTCTCGTGATCAGTCTTGTGACTACGCCATCAATTTGTGACTGATGTGACAGCGTGACTGATAAACCCTAACCCGAGTTGTTCTAAAAATAGAAAAATTAAAGTAAAGTAAAAGAAAAATAAAATAAAGTGAAACAAGAAAATAAAATAAAGTCCACCGTCAATGATCTTGACAATAGGCCCTTCTTCTCTACCAATAAATACATCTATATCTTTTGAAAATGGAATGAGTCAATTACAAATTATCCAAAAATATCAAGAGCAAATTGCCAATATGACAGCATAGCCTCAGATATTGATGGAAGCAAAAAGAAAAATAAAGAAGATAGCAAGAGTCTCTAGACCCAACACTGGGTCTAATGCAGAAGTGGCTATGCCACAAGTATTCAATGGGAAATCAGAAAAGATATCAGGGTTTATAACAATATGTAAATTATTTATTAGGATAAAGATAGGTAAAGAAGCAGTAGAAGAACAAGTGCAGTGGGTTTTGTAATATGTGCAAGGAGAAGCAGCAGACATCTGGAAAGAGAACATGTTAGAAGACTTGGAAACAAGAGTATGAGATTTTGAAATAGTGAGAGAATTGTTGGAAGAAATAAAGAATGAGTTTGGAGAAGGAGATAACAAGTCAAGAAAAGTAGCAAAATTAAAAAAAGTAGAATAAGGAAATAGAAAGATGAAGGAATATGTATAGAAGTTTAGAAGAATGGTAAGGGAAAGTGGGTCTAGGAAAAGATCTTTGATTGAAGAGTTCAAATGTGGTTTAAATAGAACTATCCAGCAAAAATTCACAGAGTTAGAACACTAACTAAACATTATTGAACAGTGGTATGAATGAGCAGTCAGATTGGATAAAAATATAAGGGATACCAGGAGATAAGGAGAAAAAGAAAGAATGGAGAAAAATTAAAGAAATAAGAATAAAAGAAGAAATTTGAGCAGAGAGATAATGGAGACAATGAGAGGAGTGGAAAAGACATAGGTAAGAAAACAGAGAAAGAGCAATACAAGAAAGAAAGTGTTTCACTTGTGAAAGATAGAGACATATAGCAAGAAATTGCAAAGTAAGAGAAGAAAAAGAAGTTGCAACACCACAATTCTCAAACAAGTTTAAAGTATTAAAAAGTAAAGTGATACAGATGGAAGTTGAAATGAAGTAGGAAAGAATAGAAGTGTGATTTTGAGATAAGAAAAAGAAAAGAAGAAAGTGGTAGAAGTAAGAAAGATAGCAGGAGAAGGAGAGATATTAAGAGAAGTAATGGTGAAAATAGGGCTGGAGAGAATATATACACAGAAGAGGACTATGGTAGAGGCATTATTAGATAGTAAAGCAATAGAGTTGGTAATAAGTTCTGAGTTTGCAAAAAAAAAACAGAAGTTTAAACTCAAAAAAATTAAGAGACCTATTTATATGAGGAATGTGGATGAAACATTCAACAAGAAGGAACTAATAAAAAATACTGTGAAAGTAAATATTTTTCATCAAGGATATAAGGAAAGAACAAAAATAGATTTGATTAGTAAGCAAAAGTAGAGTGTAATCCTGAAAATGCTATAATTAGCTTACCATAACTCTGAGATTGATTGGAAAATAGGAAAGGTAAAAATAATGAGATGTTCCGAAGAATGTGAAAAGCAGTGGAGACTAAAGCAGAGGAAACCAGAGTAGCAAAAGCAGAAAAAAGAAGAAAAGAAGAAAAAGAAGTCAAAAGGAACTAAGATAATGGATGAGAAAAAGTAGCAGAAAAATGGGAGATTTGGAATGAGAAAGAAGAAGTAGTAAGATTAGAAAAAGAGGCAAAAAAGTTAGTACCAGAGTGATTCCATAGGTGTTTGGGGAAAAGACAAGTGAGAGAATGCTAACAAGGAAGATGTGAGATCACATGACAGAGTTGAAGGAGGGATTTGTACTAAGAAAAGAGAAAGTTTATCTCTTGTCCAGAGAAGAGAGAGAAGAAGTAAGAGAGTTTATTTAGAAATAGACAAAGAAGTGGTATATCTAACTGTCAAAGTCACCATAGACTGTGCTGGTATTCTTTGTAGGGAAGAAGGATAGGAAGAAAAGAATGGTATAAGATTATTTGTATCTTAATGAACAGACAGTGAAGAACAACTACCCACTGCCACTTAATTCAGATATTATCAAGAACATTGAGACCAAGGTGTTCACAAAGATGGATCTAAGATAGGGCTATAACAATGTGAGAATAAAAGAGAGAGATGAGTAGAAAGTGGCCTTTACAGCACCAGAAGGGTTGTTTGAGCTAACAATCATATTCCTTAAATTAACAAATTTACTGGCCACATTCCAGGCCATGATGAACAAGTTGTTGAGAGATTTGATTAACATGGAGAAGATAGCAGCATTTATAGATGATGTAATGGTGGGGACAGAAAGTGAGGAAGGACATGATGAGTTAGTAGAAGAAATATTAAAGAGAATGAAAAAGAATGATTTGTATATGAAACCAGAAAAGTGTAGATAAAAGATGAGGGAGATGGATTTCTTAGAAGTAGCAACTAGACCAGAGAGGATAAAGATAGAGGAAGAGAAAGTGGAAGTGGTGTTGGAGTGGCCAGTGCCTAAGTCAGTCAATAATGTACAAAAGTTCTTGGGGCTAGCTAATTATTATAGGAGATTTGTAAAGGGGTTTGCAAAGATAGTGAGGCTATTGCATGAGTTGATCACAAAACTAATATTGATAGCACTAGATTTGGATAAAAAGATAAGAATGGAGGTAGATATGTTAGATTATGTGACAGAAGAAGTATTATTGATGGAGTGTAGTGATAGACAGTGGAAGCTAGTGGCATATCTCTTAAAGTCTCTCAATGAGACTAAGAAAAATTATGAGATATAAGGAGATTTTGGCAGTGATTAGAGGTCTAGAAAATTGGAGACATTTATTAAAAGATGCCAAATTCAAGTTTGAGGTCTGGATGGATCACAAGAATTTGGAATATTTCATGAAGACACAGAAATTTAATAGGAGACAAGCCTGTTGGGCATTATATTTGTCAAGATTTAATTTTACTTTGAAACATGTTCTAGAAATAAGAATAGGAAAGGCAGATAGATTAAGTAGGAGACTAGATTGGAACGTTAGAATGGAGGATGATAATGAAAATCAGAAATTAATAAAGAAAGAGTAGATATAAAGAATGATAGAAGTAGTAGTCAAAGGACTAGAAGAAGTAATAAATTGAAAAAGCAAGAGGGAAAAATAAAGAGATAGTAAAAGTAATAGAGGAAATGAAAAGAATGGTATTACAATCTCATGATTGATGATCTCATGTTTTATAGAAGTACACTATATGCTAGGCATGTGTTAAAGTTAGCTTCATTTATAACTCATTCTATGCTGTACCTTACCTTAACCTTGTGTATGATCAGTCAGTGCCTCATATAGTAGTGGAGGCTTCCTTATATTTTTCCTTATTGTTTTTTTCAGAATAATACATGTATTCCTCATGGCCAATAGATAGTTGTAGATACTATCCTGTATCTTTATGCTTTACCAATTGACTCAATCCCTTTTCTTACTCAAGTCTTTGCCTAAGTTGCAACCTAAGCCAAGCTAAGGTTGTAACAGGTGGGAGTAAGAAACCTGAGAGGTGATGAATGAGAAATAAAAAGAGATCTAGTATTGAAGAAAGAGAAAGTATATATGCCCAAAGATGAGGAATTGAGGATAAAGATAATCTGGTTGCATCACAATGTGCTAGTAGCAGGACATGGAGGGAGATGGAAGATAATGGAGTTAGTTACAAGAAATTACTAATGGCCAGAAGTTATGAAGAATGTAGGGAAATATATTGAGGGATGTGATTTATGTCAAAGAACGAAAAATAGAAAAGAGGTACTAGCAGGAAAGTTGATGGCAAACAAAATATTAGAGAAAGTGTGGATACACTTAACAGTGGACTTTATCACTAAGTTACCATTGATGACAGGAAAGAATGTGATTTTGGTAGTATATAATTGATTGTCAAAAATAGCACATTTTATAATGACTATAAAAGAAACATTGGTAGAAGAACTAGCAAGATTGTTCAGGGAGAATATGTAGAAGTTGCATGGATTACTAGATAGTGTGATAAGCAATAGAATACCCCAGTTTGTGGCAGAATTAACAAAAGAGTTGAATAAGATGTTGAAGATAAAGACAAGATTGTTGATGGTGTTCCACCCACAAACAGATAGGTAAATAGAATGAATAAACCAAGAGTTGAAATAGTATTTGAGGTCATTTATTAAATATAAACAGAGAAATTGGCCAGAATGGTTAGCAACAGCAGAGTTTGCAGTGAACAACAAGATTCATTTAGCAACAAAAGTATTACTCTTTATGGTAAACTACAGAAGAGAGTTAAGGATGGGAGCAGACATTAGAAGAAAAGAAAAGGTAGAGAAAGTGACAGAATTTGCAGAAAGAATGAGGAAAGTACAAGAAGAAGTAGGGGTATCATTGAAAAAAGTATAAGAAGAAATGAAGAGACAAGCAGACAGAAGACAAAGAGAAGTGAAAGAGTGAAAGAAAGAAGATAAAGTAATGCTGAGTATGAAAGACTTAGTGTTCAAAGAAAGACCAGTAAAAAAGTTAACAGAGAGATATGTAGGATCTTATATAGTGAAAGAAGTAGTATTGAAGAATGCAGTGAAGTAAAAGCTACTGGTCTCTATGAGAATCCACCCAGTAGTGAATATTAGCAGAATTGTGAGATATAGGGAACTAGTGAAAGGATAAAGAGCAAAATAACCAAAACCAGTAGAAGTTAATGGAGTAAAAGAGTAAAATGTTGAGAAAAAAGAAAAGTATGAGAAGTAATAAAGTATTTAGTATACTAGAAGGGGTTTACAGCTAAAAATGATATATGGAAAAAGAAGAAGGATTTGGAAAATGCAAAAGAGTTAGTAGAGTGATTTGAAGGAAGGATAAAAGCAGGCAGAAGGGGTTAGACAAAGTATGGAAAGTAAAGTTGAATCTAAATACAGAAGAATTTAGGAGAAGTAAGTTGCCAGAGAAGTATACTGCAAAGATATTGTTTGGATAGAATGATGGAAAATTCAAGAATGAGTATTTGAATAATTTGGAGAGAAACTGGCATAGATAGAAGTCAGTTTCTCCAGAGAAGAAACCTTAAAGAGGAGTAATATCAGAGTTGTAAACTGTAGACTTTCTTTTCTTTTCTTTTTCTTTCTCATTTTATTTTTATTTTCCATTTTTTATTTTTGACTTAGGGTTAGGGTTTATCATGATGTCAATGTCACAAACTGTCACATGATCATGTGTCACAATGGAAAGGGACAGAAGGTTCTAAAAGAAATAATATCACTACAATGTGTTTGATATATGTTAATCTTAAAGATAATATATAGCCCTTTAGAGTAGGCTAATAGTATTGTAGCATAGACCAGACCAGTAGACTAGCATATAAGATAGACAGTCCTGTACTTAGAACTCTAGTGAGTTCTCTTGTGATTACTTAATCTAAAGTCATTCTTTTGTCTAACTTTTTGAACTTAAGGATCATAACAAGTATAGTATAAACTATTAGTTTATATACTAGATATACTATCTAGGGTAGTTATCTAGAATAGAACTGCTAAGTAAGTTACCCTTGATACTAGTAATTCTCAGATATTAGAGATAGAAGTTCATAAAGTTGGCAAGGAACTAGTAAGAATATTTAAGAGGAAATAGAGAGAGGTAATCTATAATGGAAGAGGTTAAGGAGTATAGATGAGAGAGAAAGTGTTATCTGTGGGTTGGGACAAATGGCCAAAATAGGATGTGACAAGTTGCCCTAACATCTGCCAAGTACTCTTATTCTAATAATTGTTGTTCAGCATATACTTCCTTTTTCAGGTAATATTCTAGATATTTCTATCAGAGTTCCTGACCATCTAATCCCAATTATTCTCTGATCATGTCAGCATTGTTCCACCAGATTGGAATGTAGTCTGGAAAGTATATAGGATAGTTATTACTTTCAGGAGACCTTATTCTATTCTCTTAGGTCTTTTCTAAAGATAAGTATTGTTTGTACAGTAGTTAAATAATAAACTTAAGTCTTTTCTAAAGTATAAATTCTACTCAACTTCACAGACTTGTTCTGTTGTACTAATAGTAATTTGGTGATGTAAGTGGGTTTTTTTAAGTATTTCTAGAATACACTGATTATAGATAGTGTAGTTATTATCTTTAAAAATTCTATTCTATTCTCTTGGAATTTATAAAGATAAGTCATATATTATATCTCTAATTGATACTTGGGATTTCTGAGAAAAATTGGATTATTTTTAGTTGCTCTGATATAAAATAGCAATAAAAAAGGCTTGGGGACACAATGCTCCTTTCTCTCATACCACCATCTTGTATGGTAGCATCTAAGAAAAAAGTTGTAAATATAACTTCCCAAACTCACATTTCCACTATGTCTAACTCTAACAACTCTAAAGCAGTCTCTGAGGACATAAACATAAAGACTCTGAGAGGTAGGTCTCCAAATTCTAGTTAACAACTTTAGGAAGTCTTTAACACACTCCAACATATCTTCTATCCTATATCATATTAGAATAGAGATACCAAGCAAAGATCTATCATAGGCTTAACAAATAGATGTGATTCAAAACTTTCAACTGTCCTATGCTAGTTCCAATATAGAAGACAATAACAGTAATAACAAGACTAATACCTCTAGCAACACACAAAATCCTTATTTAGAAAATGTGACTAACTGTAGTATAAATATATATCTCCCTCAAAGCTTCAATGTTTCATCCATTCTATATAGAGACAAGCAACTGGCTCTCTCTGAGTGTTGGAATGGTTAGAACCACCCCATTTCTATTTTTAGTACAAGTCAATCCCTTATTAAGGATAACAACAATATCATCAAGTCTCTTCTTAGAATTGTAAATTATGTCAAGTACAACAAGCTTATAGACAATAACAAAGAAAATATTCTAGAAATCACTGATTTTGGCCATGTGGCTTGGACACTTATTTCTTCCATCTACAAAGAATAATGGGATAAAATCAAGACAAGGAAGAATAAGATGTCTTTTTGTCAATGTGTAATGGCTTAATTCCCCACTAATAGGACTCCAAGCAACATTAACAAGTAACCTGGCAATATGACATCAATCAATAAGTCAGCAGAAGTTTCTAATATTCTACTTCTTATCCCTCTCAAACTGTCTAAAGAAGATTTGGATAAATCTTGCTTTCACCAAAAAAAAAGAAAACTTTTCCAACTTATTCTCAAAGAAAATTGAGAATATTCATAAAATTACCAATGAACCAAAAAAAGGAGAAATCTTATATTATATTGAAATCTAATATATATATCACTAACATAAATAGAACTCTCAAGAATATCAAGTCTAATATCATGGCTGATTTCATTTGCATTGATCATTGTAAACTCATCATTATCACTAATTAGATAGTATCTCCATCTAATCTCAGCACCATTGAGAAATACATCAAGAATATCAACAATATTGTATTAGAAGACATCATGTTCTCTTATCTTCCTCAATCAAAATCCTACTTAAAATCATAGGTATTCTACATCTTTGTTATATCCCAAACTCTGAAACATGTCTGAGACATATCTGATGTCAATATGACATCAAATCCCCATGATTATTTGGCTTTATTTGTGCCCAAAACTCTATTAGTGGTTTGGTACTTTATAATAAACTTAGTCCCATCAAATTTCCATGGTTATTTGGCTTTATTTGAGTCAAAATCTGTGGTCATCTTTATCTATTTCCATTGCCTAATTATCTCCTTCAAACTCTGCAAAATTACTCAGACTTTATGCAGAGTTTTTTCCTTTCCAATCTAAACTCCTATTTAGTATGAAACACTCACTTGGAGATCTGTTTTAATTACCCCTTTTGTTACTTTATATATTTAAGGCTGGTGATTACTTTGTAATAGCTAGCCTGATAATTAAATAAAGTTGACACTAAATCTCTAGTGTTAATGGCAACATGCTTTACTCCTCTTTTTATAACTTCTTACAAGACCATTCTCTGAAATTGTGACCACACAGCTTGTAGGGGACACAACACATAAGTTGAGGCCAATGTTGTTCTGAAAAGTCTACATCACCAAGCTCACTGCATAGAGTTTCTATACTCTGTGCATTTCCAAGCCAACTCTATGGACTTTCACCTTCAAGTATAAACTATGCCTAACAAAGGTTCAACAAATATTGGAATCCAATGAGAGATAGACTCAGTCAGTTTGTGGCTTTTCTCAAATTAAATCCAGGTGCTTTCACTTTTCAAGAAGATATTACATAGCTAAGCAGTCTTTTCTGCTTGTATCACATTTATTTATCCTATTTCTTTTCCTTCTCCTTTTTTACTTCTTTCATTTCATTTTCCTGTAGTTAGGCCCTATGTATGTAGTTACAAAGTAGCTACCATGGTCTGCCATCATACCCCATGTAATAAATTATTGATTTTAAAATAAATAAATAAGAAAGAAGACTTGGGGAAATATCATATTATAAACAGAGTTGCATAGCTCTTAGCACAGGATTGTTGGAAAATAGTCCTCCTGGACTTAGTGAATTATAATTTGGTGTATTGATATCAGGTGCAGTTCATATCAGGAGACAAAAGTCCATGGAGTTAGCTCAGAGATATACAGATTATATAGACTCTGTGAAAAGAGCTTGGTGATACAGACTTGTTAGAACAACCTTGGCTTCAGCTTATGTGCTGTGCTATCTGTCTGCTGTATGGTCACAGCTTCAGATGAATGGATGGAGTCTAAGATGGAAGTAAGTACTGATTTGGTGTGTCACTGTTGAATACTAGAAATTGAGTTCAATAAAAGTTATCTTTGTCAATTATCAGACTAGCAAATTACAGTATAACTACTAGTCTTATATACAAGTCAGAGATATAGGAGATGCTTAGGGTTTCAGTGTATCACCCCAAGTGGAGGTTTCAGTGATGAGACACTGACAGGAGTAAGATAGGAGAACTCTGCCATGAAAGACCAAGTTTGATAGGAGTATCCCCATCATAGAAGACTGGATATCTGAATTGTTACATTACTGCTGTGGGGATGTATCTTCCAAATAGATGGACTTGACATATGACAATTGACAAATTCTTCACTATTTCTCCTATCAACTCTATAAATATGGCTTACCTATTAACTTTCCTACTCTCTTGGGTACTATCCATTCAGCTTAAAGAGTATTTTTGACTACTATATCTTGTAAGTATGTAACAAGTTGCTCAATGCTGTTTTCACATACATGATATTAAAGATAGTGGATTACATATTTCAAAGTTTTCCACAGCTTTCAGATATACAAAAACTATAGGTTGACAATGTCACTAAACAATGTGGGAAATCATGCAACAGAAGACAAGTAGACAATATGGTGAATTGGAGCACCACTCAGCTGATTATCTGTGCTCTGATGGTCACTGATGTGGCTACCCCCGCTGATTTGGCTCATCAATTATTGTTCCGTTCTATACCTCCCACTATGAATGCCAATATACTGGCCATATGATTTTTGTTGGCTATGAAACTCGTAATTTACCACAGTTCCACTCACCCTTGAGGACAGACCCCTGGGTGACTTCACAGAAAATGAGGACCAGGAAGAGTAGACCAACATCCCAATTCTTATTGGGGATAGTATATATTTGTGGAATTAGCTTCTTCGAGTCCATGTTACGCCCCCTTAATACCATGACCACGCTGCTATACACAACTCTAGTAACATTACCATAGAGGGAGCAGTATGACACCATGCACTTTCTTGATATCTTGATTTTGCCTGCTTGTTTCTAGTATATGACTATGTACTCAACGAGTATAGACAATCAAGTGCGTGACGCATGACATTATAACTAAGTTTAGAAGGTGACTTGACAGATTTTCTCCAAGGAAACACCGCCAGCAGTAGATTTTTACCCACAGTGTATCATTTATCCAGAACCATCAAATGTACACTACATATAAGATGACGGCACCATCTTACTATGTCTCTGTGAGCCCCAGGTCGCTTGCCTTGATCAGCATAGCCTACATTCAATAAAGATATTCAGTTTATGAGGGGTAGCATCGCTTCGTATCACTCACCAGTTGTTTGGATTCATATCTGACAACCATAAACCCACCGGCACCATACCATAGCTGGAATATTGTATATTAGATTCACTTGTTCTGGGTGTCAAAGCGCCTACCGCTGGGTGTCCAGTCGGCCTGTACACTTGTCTCAGTTCCCCTTCTTCATCGAGGCCCCAGAATCGACCAGCACGTTTCATCGTCTCCTCACCAAACATCTGAACTAGTTTCTCATGTATCGGCTCATATCCAGTTCTGTAAGGATCACACTCAGAGCCATACGAGGGATTGAACAAGAGCACGTACGCGAATATAACTGCATCTGCAGGAATTTCCGAGCCGTCGGTAAAAATGACTGATTCTTCTCTCATTTCAGCCACTTCAACGCCGTGCTTGACTCCTACTCGACCCGAGAGGATGAGTTTCACACATCCTACGTCAAGCACTAGACGACTATATCAGTGCGTAGAGACTAGGGCCCAGCTCTTACTCACTGAAGCCTGTCAATAGATGAGTTGGTTTGGGACGAATGTGTTTACAGGTGACTTACCTCCGAAAGTCTCCAAAACTTGGAAACCAGTTCCTTCTCCATCCGCTCCATCGTCAACTATCATACCTTTCTCCCGAAGCCCTTGATACATTGCCGCGTATTTCCCAGATTCCCCGCCTCCACCAGCCTTGGATATCTTACTATTGGACCTTCTGAGGTTGATAGGCGTTGCCTCAGCCAAAAAATCGCTGACTTCGACTGGCATTGAGCCATCATCGGGCCATAGCCTGTTCTCACCGTTTCTCAGAATCTCTGCCGGGATTAAAGTAGACTGTGAACGCTGGACTAGGATGATGCTTTCAGCGCATGTTGATAAATCTATGCATATATCTCCAGCGGTATTTCCAGCACCGACTACAACGACGCGTTTATTTCTATATGGCTCTGGTGTCTTGAATTCTACTCCATGGATGACGGTCCCCTTGAATTTGTCGACATTTGCCACATGAGGTATTCTCCTGTTCCCCATGGTCCCCATGCAACAGATAATATGAGCGGGTTGAAGGGCAATTCGATGGCCAGACCGATCAACAACAATGGACCAACGTTTCGTAGTGTCATTGTAGGTGGGGTAATGGTCTCCCGCAGGCCTCGAGCTAGTCCACACGGTCAAATCCTGTGCATCAGCATAGTGCTCCATCCAATTGGCGAGTTTATCCCTAGGGGTATGGAGTGGCCAATTTTGAGGATAACACTGATAAAGAACTTGAAATGTTTGTCAGAGACTTCGAACGTTGATACAGAAAAAATTCCTACACTGATCATGCGCTCGAGTAGTATGCAAGATCAGAGATTGGTATCTATGACGCCAGCTATCACCTAAACGGGGCAACGCGTCAATCGTTAGTGCTGGTATATTCATTTGTTTGAACCTGGCTGCAACCATCAGTCCGACGTGTCCTGCGCCGACTACTCTCTTTGAGCATTAACTGATTAGATAATCGATTAGCTCACTGATGAGGACATGGGGACTTTCTTCGGCTTGTTTCCGTCTGGTAGCGAGAACAATGGGCCAGGGTATTGTATGACCACCGTAAATCCCTACTTCTCGTCCGGACTCCTCGTGTCCCTTAATATCTGTGGCAGTCATGTACACCGTCAGGGCTCTCCAGTCCTCATTCCCATCCTGCGAGAGCTGTACATATGCCTGACCCCATTGAACCGCTGTTTCAAAGAAGAAACCAGCTTTAATTCCTTCATGCTGTGGAGTGATGCGAGCACGCTCCGGAGAGAGAAACATTCGACTATCTGCACGAAAGTTGGAAAAGGATCTCCTGGGAAGATGTTCTGCAATATGTTGGTAGATTTGATCGCAACCATGGAGAGTTCTCTTGTTCCAGCAAAATATCTGGCTTTCACGGAGCCAGCCATCGAATAGAAAGCAATCGGCAGCTGCACGAGCATCTCTCGTTTGGAGGGCACGGGAGAAGGTAAGCAACCAAGAGGACACGACTGTGGCAGGGTCCAAAGACATCCTGTCCATCTCGGTACCAAGTGGGTCGTGGATGCATTGGTTACCGTGTATTAAGTACTCTGATGATACCACATCAGAGTTAGATTAGACGAGTGGATCTATTACTAAACTCGTTCACATCACTGTGGAGAAAATCCCATGGATTTAGTATGCTGAAGAATGCCTAAGAAATAGAAATTGTGGGAACTGGAACTGGAACTGATGGGTGAGGTTCAAGATACACTGTGTCATTGGGTACACAAGGTTTGACTCAAGGGGTGCTCCAGTGCTGCAGTTTCAAGGGCAGGATCAAGTCTGTTGACTATATATTATATTTCCAGAGTAAGTTTGTCATAGAGTTCACAAGGAACCTTTGCTTGAGAGCCAGTTTGACATGACTTGTTTCCATTATATTTTTCCAGCTTCCTTTCTTGTTCATTTATCTCCTCATGAATGCTGTAGTAACACTCGAGTGGGATTCACAAGAGAACTTAGTAAAAGGTCCTTGCTATACAATGACATTCCCCTTTTACACAAGTTCAAATTCCTATTGAGAAAGGTAAAAGTAAATTAGAAAGAGAAAATAAATAGAAGTATATTTTTACATCAACACAGCATGACTAAGTGATGATGCACAGCATTCACAATAAGTCACTCAAGCATTATCTATTTATATAATATATTGCTAATAGTGCTAATTAAAGAGTGATATGTATAAGACATGTGTTAGCAACATGTATGCTGTACTGATAATGCACATATCCTATAGATATATAAATCTTAGTAAATACACTGTTATTAAATAGTTCAAGTTATTCTACTTGTCTTATATTGCTCACATTCTTAAGCTCTCCACTCAAAAATCTTACTATTGGTAAGTTGTTGTTGCCAGATTCAAGGATGGTGGACTTATTCCTCTTCTAATTTTCTTTTATTATTTAAATTTCTTCTATTTTTCTTTTTGATTTCTCTCTCTCTTCCTTATTCTTCTTCTTCTTATTTCAGACTTAGTAAAAAGGAATGATGTGACATCACAGTCACAATGTCATGTGATACAAGGGCAATGTTATATAAGATAACTCTTAAATATACAACTCATAACATTTAAGATAGACTAGATATAAAGTATACACAGACTATATACTAGAGGTATATAAAGTAGACTCATCTGTACTAAGAACTTTACTGAGTTCTCTTATGTCAACCAATACAAAATTGCTCTTTTGTTTCTATACTAGAATTTAAGTCATAATAGTTGTTAGTTATCCACACTATACTATACTACTGTATATTTGTTTTCTCCAACAAATTATAGACCCTAGCTACCTTGATCTCTAATTAGTGCTTCTTTAGACCACTTTCTGTCAATGAGAAGAGCTTGACCAACTTTACTAGTCAAGCTGATATCTCATTACTCCTAGATCTATTATAAATTAAGCTAATCTCTAAATTGGTCTATACCCATAGGATCTTCTTTTACTTTACACATGCTGTGGCTCATCACTGTTGTAGCAACCACTCGTCACTCAAGGACAAATGATCTCACAACAAGCAAAGCTCTCTAATGAGCTATCAAGTAAAGAGTAGGGGAATTACAAGAGAACTCAACAAGGAGCCCTTGCTGTATTGCTCCTCTATTTATATAAGTTACATGTAGTCCGTGCTACAACAATATTAACCGGTGTTATAAGACGAGTGTGTGGACAGACTTTAGGGTTAGGGTTAGTAGATAGGAATAGGACAGTAGTAATTATTAGTCTACAATGGATGGAGAGCATGTGACCTGGAAGTCATGTGATAGGCTAGAGTAGTCTAGAGCGGTCTGGAAGGACTTAGGGTCTAGAAGGATCGGGAAGAGTCTA
>Ga0157363_1003353_pt1 | contig 14466 bp, 7 predicted proteins | sample AttsexASBM1_FD_111477 | JGI IMG/M metagenome (GOLD analysis project Ga0157363, IMG submission 111477) | Fungus gardens microbial communities from leaf cutter ant in Ribeirão Preto, State of São Paulo, Brazil - Atta sexdens ASBM1 | ecosystem: Host-associated > Fungi > Mycelium > Unclassified ...
CGGGCTCCTTTGTCCATTTTTTTTAGTAAGCCTTGCCGACATCACGGTGTGAAATTTCAAAGAGTACCATTCAGTTTTCCGTCATCTCTCCACTTAATACTTTGCTCTCCGTCATTCGCTAGTTTGTCTCACTCGATTGACTTCAGAGATTTATTACTGAATTTTTTAAATACAGAGAAATGAAAGCAAAATTGTTTCATTTACCTACCATTTTTCGTATCCATAATCGTTATTTTTACATTAATTAAATTTCATAGTTCTAAAATATCTTTTATATTATTAAAATACATGCAACGCGTATTCAATTTATTTCTCCCGGTTGTACTACATCTCTCTGCCATTTGTAATCCATTTATAGATCGTGATAAACGAGATCCGCGCGAAACAGTGTTTGCGAGCAAAGTGTCGTTCCGCCGGCTTCATAAAATGCTCCCGCAGCTCCATTCGTTTCAATTGTATCGCGATGGGGTGCACCGCCGTGAAATTAATCGCACAGCGGTGTCTTTGTCTGGTGACGGTGCGCGACCTTTATTATCGCAACACGTTCGAAAGAACAGACGGATCTAATGACCCGAGCCTTGAGAACGGTCTCGCGGACGTGACACTCGCACGCGCCTAATTATTCACTCGCAAGCTGCTGGACAGACGAGTGCATACCTCCCGAAGGAAATCGTTCCCTTTAATTTATTATTGCGCATATACAGCACACATGAATTACGAAAAAATTATATAATTATAAAACTATACATTGACACCGTCAATTGAATACTATTCGTATCTCGAATCGTAATTTGTACAAATATTTATGATGATAAATTATTAAAGTATTAAGAAAATCGACTCGAGAAAGAGATGTTTAAAATGGCATTCTTCTCTTATTTGTGCTTAAATTATTCGCAAATTTAAGCTCTTATCGACATCAAATTATTAATATTTTTATAAAGAATATGTTTATTAATATAAAAAATTATTAAATTGCTCAATTACTACTATGATTCTGCTCATGACTGTGTTTCAAGAGCGAAAAAGATTTCGACGCGCAATTTACAAAATAAGATATCTATATGACTTCACACAGAAATATTTAAAAATAATTTAATATCTATTTTTAAAATATTAGAAGTTTAACAATAATTTTACAGATTATTCTTACATAGAAATTCTTACAGTTTGGAGATTTGTGATAAAATCCAGAGTCGATTCACTGAAGTAATATCTAAAATTATAAAGATTTTAATTTACAATGATTTGATTTAGTACTTATTTTTTAAATATAAGAAATTTAATAAAAATTTTATAGATTCTATTATAACATTGAATATTTATGTAAAGTTTAAGTAAAATTCTTTTATTATTAGTTTAAAAGTTATTTAATATTTTTTTCTTGAGTTTTATGTAAAATCATGATTTGATGAGGAAGTAATATTAAGAATTAAATCAAATTTTATATACTATGGACTAAAAAATAATATTATAAATATTCGTGCAAAAGTTTATCTAGATTCATTTATTCATTTAAAAATTATTGATCTAAAACTGCAGGAAAATATTTTCCTGCATAAAATCATTATAAGTGAAATTGATTTTTTTGTTGGACTAATCAATTCACGCGGACTAATCATCGTCAAAATTTTTTGAATGATATTGGCTAATATTATTTTTGATTGATTATTGGACACTAAAGCTTTTAGCTGATGTTGTATAGATAAAATGTCCTTAAACACTAAGATTTGCTTTGATTGAAAAAAAAGGATTTTTTTTATTTAATTAGATTAATTTATTTAGTATCGAAAGTTGATATTAGATGGAATCATTAGTTTGAAAATATAAATATGTAATATTTCAAGGGAAATAAAAGATTATGGTAATAATATGAAACATAAATTATTTTTTTCAAATCTATTTTAATTTATTTATAAAGTTTACAGCAATAATATATGTTTTAATAAATGAATTATATCTGTAGAATTATAACTGTATAGTCAATCTGAGTACAGCATAGATTCAGTATATTGCAGCAGATGTACGTACGATCGTTGTCAGCTTCCGTGAAACAAATAATAGAATAAAAGATAAAGCAGTTACGTAAATGCGGAAGAGTTGAAACGAAGTAGAATACCCACCGATCGCTATATTTCGAGCGAGGAAGAATGCTTCCTGCATTAGGAGCGTACGGCCATGGTCGTAAAGGCGCGATGATCTGTGGGTAGAGGGTGAGCAGTGGCTGGTACCGAGGGGGTTGCAAATTGAATAACAAACGTTCACCCTCCTTGGTTAAATCACCGAAAAAGCCATCCCCCGAGCTTGCACGCTTGCCGCGAGACGTTAACCGCACCCCCCGCGAATTGCTGCGGCGCAACCCCGACGCGACCCTCTCCGACTACTTTGCATAACGATCTTATTTCGTAATCTCTGCCATATTGATCCAGTTTATGGCGCCGCGCTTGAAAATTGTTTATTGTGGTGTCTCCGTCAGGATATGTCGAATCTAAATCTTACGGCATCGCGATATTCGATGAAACACATAATTTCGTCTTTAAATGATAAGTTTAGCGTTTTTGTACTAATGTTTTACGGCGCCTTTATATAGATACTTTATTCTAACAATACATCTTTAAGAATGAAAGATCATTTTTTCTATAGTTGCTTCATTAATATGTTAACGGCAACATATCTATGTTTAAAAACATGCAATTGTCTCGTGACACGAATTATTGCTTCTACTGTCATTGTTTGAAGAATATTGCGCATGTTGTAATCAATTATGACCGGCCAGAATGCTCGGGAGAATCAACTTTATAGAAGCTTAATGATCGCGTGACGCGGCTACTCCACTGTTTAGGTCCGAGAGAAGCGAGCCGAGTCATTCTCGCTAATAAGATTGAGGAGCTCGAAGCACACGTATCGGACGCATTTCCGTTGCGCTCGCGAGGCGATGCCAGAACGATGCCCGATGCCGCATAATCAGCGAATCTCTGAACGGAGCGAAGGTCGGAATAAAATCTTGGAGCGGGAAAATAAAGTGGCACGACAAAGTGGGGGAGGCCTTATGTTATGACGGGACATTTCACGGTTGGTAGGATCTGGGATTTAACGGCCCGTGCGATAATATCGTCCCAGGAGCTCGTGTTCTGCTCGTGCTCCATCGTGTTCTCTGCTTAGTGTCGTTCTCTGTCGGCCTGTTGATACATTGGGGGGTATTCCCTAGTGTCAGGTTACACGACTCTTCATCGCGAATATTTAGATCTATGTGTCAAAATTAAAAATCATTATTGGCGGACACGCGACGTTGTACTCGAAGCAATTATGAATGAACTTACTTTCAATTCGTGTGTAGGAATCATGTTTTAGCAGGCTAGGAAGATAAATTATTCCAGGTTGACTCGCGCGTACGGGTTGCACCTTAATAATCAGCGGCAGCAAGAGCGAAGGTCGAGCTAGGAGTTAGAAACTAGTGTGTGGACTGTCTTTTCATAGATTAACAACAAGGAAGTCGACAATTGGGCGGCGGGAACGAGCTTTGTGAATGGAGTGAAAGTCGAATAGAGTCGTCATTATTCACAAAAGCATTATTTATTTCCTTTTTCTCACTTTAAAATGAATTTATAATTTTTATAATAATACAGTAATAAAGAAGAGTTAATAGTAATAATTAATAATTAATAATTAATAATAATTAATAATAATTCATTGATAATAGTGCGATACTACATCCAAAGGGTGGGCTGATATGGGTTATCGTTCAAGTCCAAGTTCCAAACGTAATCAACAAATTGTCTGGAAAAAATTTTTAATTCACTAAGGAAAATCACTTTCTCGTCAGACAATATTCAAGGCCCTGTGTGGTATGAAATCGTTTGGAACCTGTCCGTGTCCATACTCCACAGTCGTTTCTCTTTAATTCGATCCGTCTCTTGCCTTCCGAAAATGAGCGGAAGAGAAGAGTCGGGTAGGGCGCGAAGTGTTTTGTCGGTGTATGGTACAACGCGACAGTGCTTTTTATATATATATATATATATATATATATTTATTTATATATTTATATATATATATATATTTATATTTATATATTTATATATTTATACGAGTTACTTTTTTTTTACACATCATTACACCGCTTAATTAATATAATATCATTTCTCTTTCTCTTCCTCTCTTTCGCGCCCTATATATATAAATATATATATATATATATATATATATATTATGTACAAATAAAAAATCCTGAAATATCCGCGTGCGTGCGTTACGAGGACCATCTCCGTATTGAGAACCAGGACGGGGAGCCAGATTCGTGTGTATCTCCGTGTATGCTCTCGTGTCTACGTGTATGTATCATTCGTGCCTGCGTGTATGAGCGCGGCGGACGGACATGCGGTGGATTGTGACCGGTTGTTGGACGCGAGTGCGCTCGTAACCGCTTAGAGACTATGTACAGGCGCGGGGGACGAGGGTGAGGGAGTCTGCGCGGTCCCCGGCGTGCCAGGATTCTGTTGCACAGAGTAGGAGTTATTTTGTCGCGAGTGCTGCTGTTGGTGCGATGGGTGATGATGATGGTGATGGTGATGGTGATGATTCTGATGTTGCTGATGGTGGTGATGGGGAGTCGATGGATTGATGGTCGAGTGATTTTGCATGAGGTTCAGGTTGAGGGGGTAGGATAGGGGGGAGCCCAGGGCCGTTGCGGCAGAGGTACTGCAGGCACCGGCTCCGGGCCCCACCGGGCTCAGTGCATGCTCATCCCCGCGTGCGGATGGTGGGCCGCCGGGACGGAGGTTGCGTGATGATGAGGATGGTGCATTAGAGGCGGGAGATGCGGGTGGTGGGGATGGTGTGGGGTCAGAGGCGGTGGGGTCATCTGTATTGGAGTCATGGGGGTTGTCGGCTGATGGCCGAGAGTGGTGGTGGTGGTCTGAGGAGAGGTGGTGTTGCTGGTGTCCTGGCCCGCCACCACCGCTGCCGCTGCCGCCGCCGCCGCCGCCGCTACCGCCAGCTGCTGCTGCTGTTGCTGCTGCTGGGCCTGAGCCGGCTGCTGCGGCGGCTGCGGCTGCGGCACCGAGCTGGAAGTGGGACTCTGCTGACTCCCGTTGTCCTCGCTGTCGGAGCAGGACTCGGCCGACGAGCTCCCCGCTCCCCCCTTGCCCTTGCTGCCGCTGCTGCTGCTGCTGCTGCTGTGGGTCTTGACGTGTTTCGCGAGATGGTCGCTGCGCATGAACCGCTTGTTGCAGACCGGACAGGCGAATCTCTTTTCGCCGGTGTGGGTTCGAAGGTGCCGCTGCAACTCATCCGAACGTGTGAACCGCTTGCCACAGAAAAGCCAGTTGCAAACAAACGGTCGCTCACCAGTGTGCCACCGTAAGTGGGCCTTCAGATGCGACGTTTTCCCGTAGACCTTGCCGCAACCCGGTATGTGGCAGCTATGGATGTTCTTCTTCCTGAGGTGCACGCCGGCGGGACCGAGTCTCTCGGCTTCTTGACAATTCGGACAATCGCAGGTGGCACGTCCGGTGTAACGTCTCTGCGAGCGCGGCGAGGGCGCTTGGCTAACACCGGCGCCCCCGACGCCGACACCGCCGCCGCTGCCCTGAGGGCTTCCGGCACCGGCGCCGGCGCCGGCTGTGGCGGCCGCATGGTGATGGAGCCCGAATCCGGGCGGCCCACCCGGTAGCATTGATTTGTACGTGTCTTGCAAGAGATTGTGACCAGCCGTCGTAGCTGTGGTTAGCAAATGGTTACCGGCCAGCGCTAGGCTCGTCGAGTAGTCGGCCGAGTAATTGGCCATTTGCGCCGCGTGGACACCGACGCCAACAGTGCTGCTTACGTCTAGCCATCCGCCGGCGGTCGCGGCGCCGTGCACATCCCACCAACCGTCGCTCGCTTTAATTCCGCCGTGCGTCGCGCCTGGCATCGCGTTGAACGGCCACGACTCGTATGGATGCCTCCCGTACACCGAGCCCAAAGTCGCGCCTTCAACTTTGCCCAAAAGACTACTCTGATGATGATGTGGATCGCCGGCCGGTTGGGCGCTCGCCGTTCCGGGGAAATACAAGTCGCTACCATATTGCGGTGCGGTCGAGGCGCAAGACGTTACCGGCGCCCTGGCGTAACCACCGGTCGTGCTGCCGGCGCTGCTCGTCGCCGCCGGTCTCTGGCTCACTCCCGTCGTTGTGCACCCACCGCTACCGCCGCCTCCTCCACCTCCGCTGCCTCCTCCCCCGCCGCCGGTGGTGTGCTGTGGTGAACTGCCGCTGCTTTGTGGGCTCTTCTTCCAAGGGTGGAAACCTTTGCCTACGGCTGCGTCCGCCAACGGCGGCGGACTTTTACTGCTCAGTTTGTTGCATTGCGCCGCCAGCATGGCCAAAGGCGTGCCTCGTAATCCTGGATGATCCTGTAACATCATTATAAAATCTATCCTTACTTTTTGATCCATACTTTGCTGCGAAAGAAAAGATTTGCTTATCAATATCTTTTGGCATTTTTATCTTAGGGCATATATTGTCATACGACGCGATGTATGATTCAATTTCAATCTTATATTCCGTTGCCTTTACACTCGATTTATATTTATAAAGAATTATAAATACGACACATTTTCTTTATTAAGGACATCTAACAAATGTTTACGGACATGCACGACCTCGATTTACAATGTGCTAACTGAATAACACTCGCGCACGCATTACCAGTTCTTTTCAGAATTTTTAACATCGGAAACGCTCGTTATGAAGCAATTTCGTCGTACGATTACGCAAATCGATAATAACAACTCTGGAGCGAATTACGTATCACGCGTATCGATTCATGGGACTATCAAGATACTTTTTCGTGCTAGCACGGTTCGTAATATCGAAATCTGGCGGTCGATGGACGCCCATAATCGCCCCGCCGCGTCTAAATCGATCTAAAAAGAAGCCTCGATTCGGGCCCAGATCCTTCAAAGAGAGAGAAAGAGGAAAGTCTTCCCCTAAGGGCGTATAATGACACTAAATTGCCGTTCCTATCCTAGAAGAGATTCAAGATTAGTCGCTGAAAGTAATGAGACCCGGATAGACCAATCGCTCTACCTAGACCGCTTTCATGCAAATTGTTCTCGAATCAAGCACAAGGTCGATGTACGATTTCCATGATATCATATTAAGCGATCCAAAATAACGTGGGAAAATGTTATGATCTTGGAAACAATAAATACGTAGAACATCAGGATCGAATAGCTTAAGATATCACGTAAATAATACGACCAGCAACGAGATAAGAATTATAATTTGTAATAGAAACGTGATGAGAACTTTCGATGCAAATTGAATAAATTCAATAACGACATAATTTGTGTGTGAATCTCTTAGCAAATTTCAATAAGCCTTCCAATTCTGAGAAATTTGCAGAGCAATCATGCTCTTTCGCGCACACGTGGCGCGAGGAATTAGAGGGAGCACAATTTGTGTGCGAGCTAAAAATTAGAGCGGCAGAAGCTGAAACTTTGGATAACGAACTTCATCAAAAGCAACTCCATGCAAATCGCTCGCAGGGTTAGCGCGGAGGTGAAAGGACAAGGAGAGTGTCGGCGGCTACCGAAGGGCCGGAGGCTGAAGAGGAGAGGTCCCGAAACGGATTTGGACGTGGAGAGGTAAAAGCGAGAGGGTCCGCGGAAGCGGCAGGAAATTAAGGTCTGGAGGGCCGCGCGGCCATTAGCAGCCGGCGCCATGGAGGCGACACGCCCCCACGTGGATTCAACCTTGCGCCAGCAACACCGGCGAAAGACAACGAACGCGCGCACCCTTCCCAGGATGAAAGCGATGTGAGAGAGAGAGAGCGAGAGGTGAAAAAGCGGGGGGAGAGGGGGGGGGGGAGAGAAAGGAAAAACGGAGGAGTCGCAACCGCACTGCGCTCGATCTATCCTCCGAAGAGATCCAGAGTTCTGCTCGGTTGCCCCGATCATTCATCAACGTGTACAACAAATGTCCTGCTCATATTTCTTCGCAGTAACATGACACATTGTTGTATATGGTCATTATTTAGGATATGCTCGTATATGAGCACCGTTTCAAGGTTTTCCGAGTGATTTACAATATCGTTATTTTTAACGCAAAAGTAATAATAAAATAACTAAGTATTAAGATGTGGATAAAAAGAATTTATCTCAAGGACGTTACAAATCGAACGAAATATCTGTAGTTTATACTTGAACGATGAAACGTCGGAAAGTATCGAGAGTTATTATTCCGAGAAATCTCCAAATGCAGGGTGATTGCTCCCCATTACAATGCTCTCGACGAATGGGAGCGCTCGTTGACGCGGAGGTCGTAGAGGGTGACGACTGGCACGAGAGAACCGCGGAGGGTTGAAAGGACGAAATCGTCTCTCCCGCTTTTACGTCAAGAGGGAGGCGGAAGGTTTAGCACGGCGGAGATCGCAACGGGGTTGAGTGTCTCTCCGCCGGTGTACGAGCCACGCCCTCTTCAAGCTCGATGAGTGCAGGTTGTAGGCAGGCCACGTATCGATCCGCCGGGACAATATGATAGTGGCCTGCGGAGACAACGACGTCCCTCGATCAGCTCCCTCCACACAGTCTCCATCGCTAAACCCTACGCGTGGATACACGCCCTCCATGTACGCGTCGCGTACACGTTAACCATCTCACAATCACGATTCGCAGCTATTTTATTATCTTTTGTTTTGCTATTTCTTGCAGATATCTTCATAGCGAAATAAGTTTTGAATGATTAACCTCAAGTTCAAAATAATTGCAAGAGATTCGACTAAATAATGGTCAGCGGAAGTGCGATGATCGCGTAGGTAGGTGAAAAAGTGCGTAGTACAAAATTGACAGAGCGTAAAGAGTGCCAAACTACTCGGCATCGGTGAGGCCCAGGTCCCTCGCACCCTCCTGTCGGCACGGTTAAAAGGGAGCCGACGTGAAATGGGCACCGGTAGGATCCTTTGTTTTAGCCGCGTGACGTCACGCCCCTCGTAGCCAGCTAGGACTAATAATGCCCGAAGCTACGCCGCGCATAAATTAAAACGAAGAATCCTCGCTTGTCTCGCCTCGTCCCGTCTGCGTCGGCTCGGATCTTTTTCCAAGAACTCATTCGCGTCGACGCGTCGCGCGATTGCTTTCCGACTGGTCAGACCTCGAACGTGCCAGGAAGTATCGACCACCGCATGAGATCGTTAACGAGATCGGTCACTCGACACCCGATGCAACGCGGTGCCGGATGGCGGAAAATAAAGCGGAAACGCCGGCGATCGTTCGAGCACGAGCCACGTGACAGCTGAATGCGAGGGAGGTAAAAGACCCGACAGCGAGGGTGCGAAGCAACAAACCGTGGGGTGTCTACCGGTCGAGCTTCGTGGCGAACCGCATCCGACGTCCGTGTCAAACTTTTATTCCCCTTTCAGCCTGAGGAGAACCCTCGTTCGCACATCAGGCAAGACATGCGTACTTCGACGATCAGTACTTTATGCATACACGCTAACGAAATCCTAAATATCGAGAATTCTACAGTAAAGATACAAATAATTCTCCTCTTTTTTAAATATAGAACAAAAGAATTTTTCTTTTCTAAAGGCAAAAAGACATTTCTTTTATTTACAAATTTTAATTTGTACCTTTTCAACTAAAACACAAGTCCTTTAAGAAACGACTAGAATTTATTTCTGCTATCAAGTCATTGTCATCGAATTAGTCGGATAGAGACAATTAAACGAACAAACGAAGCCGCGGAAAAAGGATTGCTTCGTGTTCCTTAATGGAGCGCCGCGCAAAATTAGTCGGCGCTCTTTTCTGCTTTCGGTGTAAAAAGTGTCGGTCGTTCTTGAGAGCCATTGACCGCGATCTCCAAGCACCTGCCGAGCCGGCATGGTCGAGTTTCTGATTGGATCCACCTGCATTGAGCAGCCCCCAGCCAGTAGTATTGACTAACTACATTATCAAGGCCTTTGCGTATTTTAATTTCTGATTTTGTATGTTTAACTGAATCACACTGGTCGTTATTTCTCTCTATACCATACATATGATTTTTTTTATCCTTTTACCATCTTTATATAGATCGTCCAAAACGATTTAATTACGATACTATCTTATTTCATTGTGAAAATAAATATTAATATATGCTAATGTTGGAAAGATTATTTCTTCTAAGTCGATATCTAATAAAACATAATATATATTTAAGAATAATTGTTTATATTTTGAAATATATTATGATTTCAAGATATTTCAGGAAAGAACCTGAATTAATTCTAAAATATAATCCATTCGTATTTGTCATATAACAGTGGTATATCGTGCTACGAAAGAACCTGGCAACAATTATTCACAAAGTACGTATAACATCGTAGATAAGTAATGTAACTGTTATTACCATGCAAATTGTAACGTGTTACAGATACGGTGTATACCATCGAATTATAATTTAAAATGGTATTATTACTTCTGCCTCGAACGATCTCGTTGGCATTCTCTTTACAATCTCGATACGCTTACGCGGACACGCAAAACATTCCGCGGAGGAAAGAAACATACCTAGATCGAGTGGTCGAATTGTTGAGCGCGATTTCCATAGCGCACTAATTACCCGTCCAGGTACAACTCGGGCGAAAATGTAGCGGGCGGCACGGAATGCCGTTGCACGTTAAACGTGGCCAGGTCTTCGTCGGGTCGAGCACGTTGGGTAAGTACGTCAACGAAGGGTTATGCGAGCCAAGCCTTCTCTTGGCGAGGAGAGCGATGCCAGCGATAATGCGAATGCGGGTTACTTCGAATGCTAATTATTTGTTTATCAGCCTCCGCATGCAACCACACCGGCACGCAGTCAGTGTCCCGATAAGAAGTAGTGCCCCTTGAAGCTGTTGCGCGCTAAGGTTATATATGCTCGACTTCGGCCTCGCAGATAATTGCGGCGATTATAAAAACGTTCGCTTTGCCTCGCTCGTCTTTCTCGTTATCGGGCTAGCTGTCGACTTCGATATACTCGTTTCCTACGTCGTTTCCTACGTAGTTTCATGGCTTCCTGCCTCCCTCTCTCTCTCTCTTTTTCTCCATACTTTGTCCTTTATTCTTCGCGGTTATCTTAAAATGTAAATTTAGACTTGATACGCATGATTGGGTTCAAAGTACTACTAAATATATATTTATACAATGAGCGACGACATAAAAGTATTAAGAACACAAAGTTTAGCTAATAGTAGAAATTTCTAATTTGCTGTAATGTTGCGTGACTGCGTAAAACTGCACGTTATGATGATAGCTCGTGAGCTGAAAAAAAAAGAAATAAAAAACTTTTTCCCGTTGGTTACAAGACGCGTTATCTGAGCAACCTCATTGCATTTATAAAGTTAATTGTATGATAGTACTATCCACGTAACGTCCATATAGGTCATGCAATATTGTGCAAATTCTGCGCAAAATGTGTTGAACAGAAGTGAATTCAACGTGGATATTATGTCGCGAGAGATGAATTTTCAAATCATGCAGTTCGTACAACGTTCGAACAACGTCAAGTGTACTCTCTCGTAATATTTTCTCGCGGCTCTTTTTTTCCCTGCCTAGTTGTGAAAATAATCTTTTCACGTTGGCGACTGGCACCTCGTTTTCCTTCCTCATTTCTCCGGCTTCGCGAACAGGACCCTACGATCGACCGGTAGCGATGAAACGAAATTGTATATTCGCACGCAACACGATTGCCATTTATATACGCGGGAGAGAAGCTAGCCGCGAGGTCGTCGGTCCTCCTTTCGACAAAATGGCGCTGCTTTTCTTGCTCGTCGGTATCTCTCTTTTAATCTCACGCGCGACACTGACCGCGTCCCCAACAAATGGATTTTTAACTCGTTCCATCTAAGCGATCCGAGGTCCAACCAACGGCGGACGTCGCGTCAGTGGCGATCAACTTGCCGTAGACGAGCGATATATCGCGCCTAAGCATCAACGACTGCGATCATTAACGAGATATTACGGTTATAATAATATAGGTTCGAATGCTCGAGGGATTTAAATAAATTCCACTAATTCTGTTTGTAAAATAGAATTCTAATCTATCTGCAAATGGAAAAACGTAGAGGCTCTTAAGTAAGAGACTGCATACAACAAAAAGTAGAGAGAACAGATAATATAGAACAAGGAACAGTTCAATACCAACACATAAAATGTAATGCATTAACAAAGAATAGCGTTGTTCCTCAGAACTGTTCCTCTATTCTGCATCATATTTCATATGTTAATATTGAATTGTCTAGAAATTCTTGTTACCTATATTCTATTCACTGTTCCCTGTTTCTCCTATTCCTTTTATTTTACACAGCCCCTAAAAATTCTGGTCACAAGATAAAATATGATGACTCTGCATTGCAAAGTATCCCAGTAAGATATACGTGGTTCATTCTACTTATACTTTGTAATACATAGTCATTATCACTATTTATCTCATGAAAAGAGTAGTGTGCAGCTCTTTTTTTTTTAAATTTCTAAGAAAATGTTTCACGGTTTCAGTGTTTCGATTCGCGTTACACCTTAATGTCACGTAATTGTCACCTTAATCGCACGGTGCAAGATGCGTTTATTAATTCTGGAAATCAAATGAAAGAGAATTAAGTAATACATCTGATCTACCTGTCGTATCGTTCGCTCATAAATAATTATTAGCAAATTAAATTACACGCGATAAATTTTTCAGAATATTAGGAAACGCAAGAACCGAGAGCGCGGGAGAGAAGAAAAAGAGGAGATTTTCTGCAAAGGACGGGATTAATAATCTTATTCATGAGTGACCGCAGGCCGGCGCCGAACAGCGCCGCACTGTGACGGAACCTCCGTTAGTTCCCACCGGAGCCGAGCTACCTGTTATCCTCTGCCTGCTAAATTATGTTTTTTAATTAAATCCATCGTAAAGGAGCGGCTCGCCTGTATATCTCGCTCGCCGCCCTTCTCGGCCCGGTCATCTCCTATTCCCTTCTCACACGCCGCGTTACGAAAGAGCCGATCGTATGTCCGAGAGTGTCTACGTCGGGTAACCGTGGCTCGAGGCCAAAACAGGGAGCTATCCAAATTTATTCGGCTATCCTATAGCCCGAGAGGCATCTCCTACTTCGCCTCCTTTTTGCTCCTCCTTCCGACCATATCGAGTTTTTTTTTATCATGAACCCTCGACAAATTTCAAATCGTCCTTGGATCAAATGATTTCCGGGTAAAAATGTAAATCGGGTTCAATGTTTAGGATATATATATCTCTCTATTTGATATATTTTATTTCGTGATAAATTTTCTTTGTCAATCATTCATTAATCTCTCTTTATATAAATAAGACTGATCATCAATCATTGTGTTCACGTAAGCAAAGTACAACTAGCAAACTTTCAGTTGGAGATTAAAGAGAGCACCAAGCTGTTCGTTAGGCAAACAGTGAAAAAGAAGCGTATGGAAATAAGGGCCGAGGAGAAGAACTACCAATTCATTAGCTCTCATAAATCCGTCGCCCCCGCTGGCGTTGAATATTAAGCGGACATTACGTGGTCAGGTTATAACTCGCAGCCAGTTAACACCGATATCATTCTCCCGACCTTCCACACTCCAATGCACGATTATTCCAATGCATTTCCGAATAAAAATCTTCGAGTACGAGAAGTCTTGTCGCAAGGTCGACGGCCAAATGCTCGGTAACGCGGTTCTGACAAAAATCACTTCGTATTTCAAACTTACGCCTTCATTAGGCTAATGAGGAGGGGAAGGGGGGGGACGTAAATCTCGAGAGATACGTCGCTTGCGCGCGTGCGTACGCAGTTGAGGATGCACTTCCAGAATGCCCTCGTCGAGGGACGACGGAAGCGGCTGCACATTTGCATAGAGTAATTTAGTGCTACATAAAATTCCGCAGCCAATTAGCGCCGGAGTGTCCGATCTATCGCCTGGCTAGCCGTTTCACCGCATTTGCTCGTCGCGGAACGCTTCTAATTTTGGAAGACGGTGACCTCCTTAAGAGTGGAAACTTTTATTAAAAACCCGCGCTTCTTCACGCAAATTTTATCATTTTATATGAATTTTATTGTCAGGCGAATAGTCTGCTCGCACTGCTTTTACGTCTCGGACTAATATTCGGGCCCACCCATACTAATTCTTATTCGCGGAAAAGTTTTTATTATTTAAATAAAAACCGTGGTGCGATATGTATCTTGTCTGAAATTGTAATCAACAGACTGAAAATGTCATATACGAATATGATACGCATAAACTATTAAAAATACATTATATCTGTTATCACATATTGTTAAATTTATAGTATCAAATTTAACTTAATATGAGTCGTCACTGCTCCTACTTACTCATATCATTATTTTATACTAAAACAATGATTATATTTGACACTATACAATGCCATTTTTACACGATGTAGTATCAAATTTAATTATCATTTAATTATCATTAGTAAAAAATAACGATATATTTAGACACTATAGATTTAACAGTATAGCATA
>Ga0157363_1003354_pt1 | contig 14464 bp, 8 predicted proteins | sample AttsexASBM1_FD_111477 | JGI IMG/M metagenome (GOLD analysis project Ga0157363, IMG submission 111477) | Fungus gardens microbial communities from leaf cutter ant in Ribeirão Preto, State of São Paulo, Brazil - Atta sexdens ASBM1 | ecosystem: Host-associated > Fungi > Mycelium > Unclassified ...
AGCAATTTTACAAATTTTCAAAAGATCTTAACTTTCTTGTGAAAAAGGCACAAATTTACTCTTTTTTTCCAACTTGATATGGAAGATTTATCATAATATGCCATTTTGATTGTAACAATAAACGTGAATGTTTCGGTTTCTTCAATTAAAAGGTGTTATACAACTCACCCTTATTTTTTATTTTAAACAAAAGTAAGCAATTTTGCAAGAAAACTTTAACTTTCTTACATGAAGAAAGCAAATTTGTTCGTGTTTCACATCCAGCTCGATGTGGAAGAGCTATTACTGTGCCATTTTCAATATAGAAGGCATATTAATACTCTATTTCAAGAACGAGTGAAATGTAAATGTAGATTACGTGGCATGCTTCCATATCGAGATACGCGTGAACTTCCGGTGACCATATAGCGTGTGCCAATTTATTACATCCTGAATTCCCTCGAGAGGCGCGTTAATCGCTTCTGGTGATATCGAAGATTAAACCGTGAGATCTCGCACAAATTTAGCTCGATGATACCATCATCGTGTGAATTTAAAGTCTCTTGATTCACATATGAAATATTACTTGCGTACATTTTCAATATTATTCATCGCGTTTCCTGTATTTTTGAAGTTATGCTTTGACACATTATCTTCAGATTTCTGTCCAAATATACACCAGTAAACTGTCATCACGATTTATTTTCAACAGAATTAAATTAGTACGTTTGTGCATGCGAGAACATTACTCAAATGTTGCTATGGAATGAATATTATATTACACATATGTATCCTGAAAGCTGAGATTTTTTACGTAATAAAAATATGTCGCAGAATGGAAACAGCATCGAAAAAGTTATTCCATTTCTTTCATTTCGAGGAACAAATGTATTTTCGTGACATTTAATGGATGGAATACGTTTTCCGGAAGCGTTCTCTGGTTATTTCGGAGTTCGATCCTTTTCTCGAAAGTACTTTTACCTCGTACTTAAAGACTGCAAATGTCATTCGGCGAACGGTGCACTTGGTAGAAGAGTGAATTTTCTCATTATTAAATCGCATCTCATTTTCGGATTGTCGACTTCATTCCACACTCTCTTTAGGGTTACTCTCCGTAAAAGCGAAAGCAAGTATGTTATTGTCTCGTACGAGACAACTCGTGGAATGAAATAGAATGTTAAATGTTTACAATGTGTTGTGTACCGCTATTATATTATACGTAAAAGCTCGATTTCACTCAAACCGATTGTGCTGATCATGATGTAAGAATATCAAGTTTACGTAGAAAGAACGGTTTTGCTAAAGTAGATCTAAAAATTTAGCTATAGATGTAAATTTAAAATAATTTTGTTAGACCGCATCAAAATAATTATAATATATAGAATGCTCAAACTGATTGCTAGAATGTCAAAACTTTTTGCAGTATTGTTCATCATGCTTGAGTGATTTTTAGATATAACAAAATTGTTTTTTTCATGCAACATTTCCTTGGATGGAATCGTTCAAAGTAATGACGACATTTGTGGCCAATTAGAAATTAGCTTCAAATTTTGTAAGCTTATATAAAGCCGTTATTAAAAATTTGTCACCAATCAAAAATTTGCCTCAAATTATATTCAACTATCGTTATGCGCAATGTCACCTCTAGTATTTTTACATTATAGACATATTGACTTCTTCTTAATTTTCTGTAATTCTTCAACTTCTTTTCTAAAAAAGAAAAAGAAAATATGCCTATCATGTGATCAGTTTCAGCTGGGACAAATCTCAAGGGATTTTTTCCCATAAAACCGTAATACCGAAAAAAAAAGGAAAAAGCATTTTCTATGTCGCTTCTGTTCTTTATCTTTCTACTATCTCTAAAAAAAAGTTCAACTTTTTTTTTAAATTAAAGAAGAGAAGAGGTTGAAGCACAGAAGTTCTTGTTGCGGCTTTCTTGAAGAATATTTAGAGAAGTTGCACAAGTAACACCTCGCTAACTACGAGTATTGCTGTTGGCTCACCGCAATCTGCCATGATTATATACGCTGCTGTACACAGAGTATACTTTCTGCGCGAGCTTTCTGGGAAAAGAGCGTAAATACGTTTCTTGATCGAGAGAGTGATACGACCGAGCGTCAGATAGGAAACGTGAAAGTTGGGAAAGATGCGGAAGAAAATTATGCCAAGCATAAAATTTTGAAAGATTGCATCATGAAAACTGTAAACTAAGTAGAATCGTATGATTTTCATTTATTCTCAGAGAACAAGGCTTTTTAAAACATATTTCTATGCGAAGAGATAATGAATTGAAAAAGTTGTTTTTGCATTCATATAGAAAGTATGCAAGAGAATTTATAGCAATTATGCGTAATGAGTATTCCAAGTTGTGAATTTATACCACAAGAAATAACGCTTTAATTTATGAATATTAATTTAATAATGTATTTATACGTGTGTATGTGCGCGCGCGCGCGCGCGCGTGTGTGTGTGTGTGTGTGTGTTTAGACATTACAAAATGAGAAGTCACATTAAGATCTCGAGGCGGACTTGTTAATCAAGAAATCGTTAATGAACGTTCTTTATCCGCTCTTAATCTCGCGTGATTAATTCTCGGACGGATTTTGCATAATTTATTCGCATCGATTTGTAAAGAAGTTTTCTTGCTCTCGCATGCTTTCGTATTATGTTGTTTTTTAAATCTTATAAATGTCCATGAAAACGCGCGATCGTAAAAGTTGGAGCAACGTCGTTACTTTGTTCGGCTACACCACTACCATTCACGGATATCAAATCTTGGACTATTTCAATTTGTAAGTTTGTGGGGAGGAGCAAAATCGCTGTAACTTCGCCGTACCTATCCACGAACTTTATTTCTGCTCGTTTCTGGTCCGCCGAGTGAACTCGAAAACTCATTTTCCGAGTCAAGGAGGCGCGAGAAGCAGTCCCTCGTGCTCTTTCAGCCGGGCGAGAGATCGTTTGCCGGCTTGTAAGTGACTTTGTTTATTAACCCGGCACACTCCCGAATTTCTCGCGCGGCCATCATCCAAGGAATGTGAAATATGCGCGCAACAATACGGTGCAAAGTACGAGTATGTGCCGGCATCGAGCCGAGATAAAAGTGATTTATTTTGTGCCGCGCTGCAATACCTCGAATGTTGCACATATCACGGCCAACGTGCCATAATTTTGAGAAAAATAACGCGTATAAAGCTTTATGTGCAATGTTTTAAAATTGTAATTTTTTTCAGAAATACGCTTTTTTAGCCCTTGTTGTATGGACATCCGAGGTAAAATTTATAGCGTATATTATGAAACTCTGATGAATTTTTTAATAAATTTTCTCACATTCGAGCGACTTGACGATGCGTGGCATTTTCGATCTTAGACGTAAATGTTTATGCCGAAGGGGAAATAAGTACTTTTAAAGGTTACCAAGGAGTACTACCGCATTTGCTCCGATTTCCGACGGCTGAGGGAATCGAATTACGCTTTGACCTGCGACATACACGTAGGCGTCGCAGATGTTGAACGTATTGATGCAAATAATAAATAAATACCGGATCGTATATGTATAAAATGCATGAAAAGCGATAAGTGTGTGTTACAGCGTGCTGCTGTCGATGATCTAAACGTGTATGAGATGATTCCCTGTACAGAAGTAGGTCGAAAAATTGCAAGCGCAATTCTTTTACACAAATACTTCTTTTTTAGAAATTTTAAAAAATTGAAAGATTACTGTACTTTTACGTTCTAGAAACACTGAATAAAGTTTTCTTACAGTGAATTATCCAAACTCAACAACGTCTATCAAAATCTAGATAAGAAAATACAATATCGCATGAGAAGAAAAAAATGAAAGATAATAATCTTAATATTTTTAATTCTTAATATTTTAAATATAATTTGCAAAAATATATATTATATAACTTTTAATGGCTATTAGGATACGACTTGAAACATATTCAAGAAACTAAAGAAGATCTTCAATCTTTCTAATTATTAAACTTCTCACCATAAATCATATAAAAAATTTGTTACAATTTAGTTTACTTTTAGACAAGAAATTACTCCATACTTATTATTAACGCCGTATATTGATACATTTTTTTATGCCGTTTAACCAAGTTTTTTTTATTTTGTCAGTTTGAAGGTCTTGAAGGTCTATCGAGCTTCACGTGATAGAATTGGTTATTGCAGATAACAGTTTTCATGGCGTTGTAAATTTCTCTTGCAGCATCATATAATTTTCAAAAATACACTATTTAATTTTCTTTATAATGTCAAGTTATATTATACTCAATTTATATAGTTATTTTTAATCATTTCTATAAGTCGATTCTTCTTCTACTCAATATATCGTTAATTTAATTAAAACAATAAAGTTAAATAATTTAACTCAAGAAGATGTATTAAATTGACTCAAATTTAATTAATTATTTACTGCACATGTTAATATGAATATTTACTTTGAAACTAACTATAGAAAAGGATTGATTTACATTTTGATAAACTTGAAAACAACAAAATGTTATTTAATTCGAGGAATTGGATTACCATTGCTTCTTTGATATTTAATAGTATATTCCGTAATTTGGAATTATACAAGAAGAATTTACTCGTATATATTTATTGTTACCGCCATGTATTGGCACATTTTTCAATGTCGCGATGGTCTGACCAAGGCTTTTTCTATTTCGTGAGGGTCTACCGAGCTTTGTGCGATGGAATTGGTTATTGCAAATAGCGGTTCTCGTGGCGCTGTAAATTTCTCAACACTGCTGAGGGGAATCCTTTCGTTCGCGCGGGTCGTATAACTCTTTAATGCTCTCCAACGAGCCGTGCTTTTGCTCCTTGCCCTCCTGGAGCGGACAAGCGCATCCGTCGTTCCGCTCCAGAAGGATTCCGCTTTGTGTCTTGTCGTTTTGTAAAAGAGAAAGGCATCCCTTTGGGCAGGTTCTTTCCGGTGTGTCGTTGAAGGGTTCTCTTATTATAAATACGCTATTTTGTTTAGCTGCATATTGTGCTACACGAATTTCGTGACTGTGCAATTACAGTTGCATCGAGGTTGCCCTGAATTTTAAGCAGATCCTTGTAACGATGTTCGCTATCGCAAAAGTTTATACATATTTATATGTATGAGATTTGTAAATTAAGTTGGAACACGGACAAATGGAAGAAAAATTATAAATATTTTTGTGATAATGCGTTTTACTATAATATATCGTCGCTATTCTCTTGTAACGTTGACATGTGTTAGTCCGACTATCTCGTTCTTAATTATGCGATTGATTCTTTTTAAGAATATTACTGACTATTGCTGGACACACTGTTTATAATATTTTCATACTTTGTGATACTTCTCCGATCCATGGAAATTTTAATATTCAGTCGAGCAGCTGACTGGGAATAATTTCCATCGGTTAACGTACAAGTGATGATTAACTTACCTTTATTTTTATTTTTACTTGATTTTTATCGTTTCACTTTACTGCGAGTTGTGACTGCAGTTATAATAAATCTGAAGATGGCTCGATCAAGAAGCTGAAACATATAATTTTTAATTTTTATTTTTGTAAGACATTTTATATATTATACCATTAAAGATTTTTAGATTAATGATATCGAGAATAAATATTAGAAAATTTACGTGTGTTTATTCAAGTTTTACTGTTTTTGACTCTTATATGCCCTTTACTTAATTTTATTTTTATATAATATATATTTTATTGATTGATCAATCTTAGATTTATGTTACACTAATTTTTAACCCGTTTTTAAAATGTTTTACACGCCATTAAAATTACTGTTATTAACAATTGTATATTATTAATTGTTTTTCGATTTATTAAAATTTGAAAAGATTATAGATATGGATTTAATCACAAAACAATTTTCTGAAAAATGGGATTAAAAATTAAACGAATATTAAACGAAATAAACACGTTAAGTAACTTATGACACTATTTCTAAAAAATATATTTTTTATTGCGAAGTTTTAATGAAATTACATATTTAAAGTATAAAATAATTTAAAAAATGAGAAAAAACGAAAATACATTAAACAATATTCATATAAAATAATATTTTATAACAATTCATATTTTTCATTGGGATATAAAAACATCCCAGGTTATTCCCAAATTAAATTAATATATAAAAGAAAACTTTTAAGTATTGTATAATATCCAATAAATATAATATACACATTGGAAGTGCGGTATATTGTAACTGGCAATATTTATTTTTTTTACTATCATGCAACAATATTAGAAATTCCTAGGTTGATTACAATAAGTTTCGTCGATAACATCATCATACGAGCATCGAGATGTACTCCACCTTGCGCCGTGAAAAAAAACGATGTATGACGTTGGTGGACTGTTATGAAATCGGAAATCGAGTTGGCGTATCGTAACATGCCGAAAGGACGTTGATTTCCGTCAGCAGTGTAGCAGTGCACGGTCCGCGTAGTATTAGAACCGGTAAAAAGAGCTAGGCGAACTTATCAGGAATCATTCGCGATGCCGGGGGTTTCATCCAGATATTTGCCAGCTTCGTGCCATATATTTACAATCGAGTCCTTACGACAACACAGCACATTTCTTTTTACTTGTCCAATCTCAGCGACTCACGAGTCGCGGAAAGAGAGGCAGGATAAGAGGCAGGGGTGTGAGTCAGGGATGAAAGTGGGATAGAACGAGAAAGAGAGAGAGAAAGAGAGAGAGAGAGAGAGAGAGAAAGGGAGACAGAAAGAGAGATTCGTTATTGATTCGAACTCGACACAGCTTGGGTACAGTCGTAGCAGACCGTTGCCGTCATTGTCGTCGTCGTTGCCGTCGTTCTCGTCGTCGTCATTGTCGTCGTCAATGTGTATCGCCGGTACTTAGAGGCTATCGGCAGGCACAGGCGCACGCAAAAGAGCCCAGTGTAGCCGGATTAGATCGTGACGACCGATGACGAGAACGGAATGACCCCGATATGTTATCGATGTATAATCTCGAGAAACGCGGATGAGCCGCGCATTCACACTGGGGACATACGTTCTCTCGTGATTGTTAAGAATGCAAGAGGATTTGATGGGTTGTGTTAGGATGGATTGCTGGACATACCGATCGATTACTAAATTGTGACGAGTGCTTGATACACACAAAAAGAGCAACAGATTTATTGCAACCTACACTGGGAAAAAATTCACTACGTTTTAATAAATTATTGTTTGAATTATATATATAATAATAACGAAATATTTATTGAATGTAAACGTATATTTTATACAAGAATCATTAATTTAAATATCATTTTTCATTGTAAATATTTATTTACAATATGTACGTAAATGTTTCGTTAGTATAATTATTTTAAATTTATTTATTAAAATTTAGTAAAATTTTTTTCAGAGAGAGAGAGAGAGAGAGAGAGAGAGAGAGAGAGAGAGAGAGAGTAAAAAATGTTATAAAAATTTTTATGAGTTATAACATTTTTACTCGGTTACTTTGATTGTTTTCTTTTGGAAATGAAGATTAGTGGTTGTGCACGGGAAGTTCTTGTACGTTATCTACAGCGTTACGAAGATTATCTTAATTTTTTATACGAGATGGAAGAAGAAAAGCTTTGAATATGAGGCAATTTTGGGGAATAAAAGTGCGATTTATCGCACAAAGGTGCAGTATGGATGAAAAATATAGGCACTCCATACCCAGCTTCTGTTCGAAAAATGGCAATTCTTCGCTTGGAAGTAACTCGGAAAAACCTGTTATTCAAAACTGCACGTGTTCAAAATTTCTCTACGTGTCCGACACAAGGGCGATGTTGGAAATGTCGGTTACGTGGACAGCAGAAATTATACCTTCAATAAAGATCTAAAGAAAGAATATAGATATTTCTCTCGGAAAAGAATTGTATTTGCTTCTTTTTAATAATATAACTTTGCGCGTTCATTACCTTTTTCATTCGTTATTTTTCTGTTCTATAAAAGCTTAATTTGAAAGAAAGAAAGAAAGCTTGCTGTGACATTTCAATATGGTAATCAATGAGTAAACGCACGCACGTGGAAATCGCGCGGAGCCACGCGTTGCATTAAAATGATCTGAAAATGAAATTAGACGAGCGAATAAATTGACAAATTCTCGCGCGACTGTAATTTAATTCAGCAACATGTGGATTGAAAAATTCATTTGTGTTATCGAGAGAAAGACGATAGCATTTTCATATTTGGGATAACGAAGTGCATCGGAGTTAAAATTCGCCGATAATAACTATCGAAGATTCATGAAAAAAATCCACATCGAAGTAAATGAATTGACGATCCGATCAGTCTTTAATTTTGATAAATGAATTCGTGAAGGAATAGAGCCGCTTTTAACGAGCTACGTTGTGCTTATGCAGCTTTTTTATCGCCCTCTACGCTTCGAGGATATATCGGTCGCGCTATGAAAATAACTTCTGTTCTTCGATTATCGCGTCGCGAGTGGAATTCATTTAACGCGATAGTTTAAATGCGTTCCTGTGCGCAATTGCTTCCTGTCATTATGCACTTTTATAATTAGTATAATTAATGGAGTTTGCATACGGAAAGAATGATTTTGGTGAGGTATAAAAGTTTAAATATATAATAAATACAGATTTGAAAATAATTTTATTCGATTATCAAAATAATTATGTAGAAAACTCAAGCGTGATTAGCAATGCTGCCAAAAATTTTGACATTGTAGCGATCAGTTTGAGCGTCCTATGTAATTACTTTTTTTTACAACAAAATTATTTTCGAATTTGTTTCTAGTTAAATTTTCAATTTTAACAAACCCGTTCTTTCCATGTAGATACAAATCCGAAAGCCAAACCAAAATAATTACGTAGGGCTCTCAAACTGATTGCCAGAATATCAAAACTTTTTGTAGCTTTTCTTATCACGATTGAAATTTCTACAAAACTACTTTTAGACAGCCCAATCAAATTATTTTCAGATCTGCATCTAGCTAAATTTTTATATATTTCAATAAAAATGTCTTTTCCGTGATAAGTAATACAAATATTATACTATACAGATACGTAATACAAACTACGAAGAAATCTGATATGATTCTTGAGATAAAGTGAAATAATCATTAATATATGTATATGTAAATTTAATCATATTTAATATTTAATTTAAATCGTGCACACATATCGCAGCAATAATTCTCTGATATTGTTGAGCTGATATAAATTATCATTCGCGCAACCGCGACACTTATCTTGCTTTGTATGAGCCAGCGTTTCTCTATTCTTGCGATAATTGCTCGTTTGTTATTGATTAATCACGTCATTACTGCTGTTATAACTATATAACGTTCAATGTTGATTTTTAATTTGATTATCTTCAATGCAAAATTAATTACGCTAATTACTTTTTCAATGTATAATAAGCAGTTATTGCATTTATTCCGTGTTAAGCTAATAATTTGTTGAATGTATAATGATCGTTCCCTTTTAACTTCTCAATATTTCCGGTCGAACGTATTGCAACTTGATTGAAATTTATTGTTAGAGCAGTAATGATTCAAACTCGAACATTTTCTGATGAAGAACAATTTCATTTCCGTTTTTATTCAATATATTCTAATCTGTAAGAACGTTGGAAAATCATCTGTGTAAAAAACATATGCTACGAATTATTCAGATAGCATAAAGTACGTGAACTATTCGCTCTCGAGGGGATGTTAAAAATCCATTTCTTGATATCGACATAGATATATTTGATTCCTCTTCTTATGAAAGCCGTCCATTTTAGGGCGGAGCCTCTGCCAATCCGCTTCCAACGAAGAAATATGTATCTAAAGGGATACTTTTACGGCTTTCAAGCGTATCCTTTATATTTATATGGAATCTTTTTATATTTATATGGAAATGAGGCTGCGAAGTCACGCGGCCGAGGTATGATAATCGGTGTCCGATTTAGAGCTTGGGACCGATGTCTCATGTCGCAGCGGAAACGTCGCAGTCAACGCGGCACTTACTATGTCACCGCACACAACGTCTCCGCGTGCACATACCTCTCCATCTTTGCATTGATTACTCCATTGTGGTTCGTTAATGACGTCAGGTTGCTGCAACAACAATAACCTGCGGCACGAAGCGGTTCGCTCAACGTCAACGATTAATTCCGACGGAATTGATGGCATAGCGATAATGGGTCGAATATAGGTGCGATGCAGGGGGAGAGAGAGAGAGGAGATTGATACAGAGATAGACACACAGATAGACAGAGAGCGAGCGAGCGAGCGAGAGAGAGAGAGAGAGGGGGGGGATTGATACAGAGATGGACACACAGATAGACAGAGAGCGAGAAAGAGAAGGAGAGGGAGAGAGAACCTGTTCATGTGTTCACGATACGGTCGCGATGGGAATTCGAGATGAAATGATATCTCGTTTATCTCGATATTCCGGCGCGAGTAATCCCGTCACGCTTAAATGTACGCTCGAATGGGCGAAAACCTTGATCGAAGGGATAGAGAAATTTCCCGACGAAGAGAAATGTCCATCCTTACCGCTTGCAAAAAGTTGCCCACGGTTTATCATCCTCGCGGCTACGTGCCAGGAGCGAGATGTATATGTGCAGTTGTTTCCCTGCATGTGCGTTTCACTCAGAGACAGAGGGAAATGGCAAAAAGCGGAAACTGGTAGCAGAAAGTGCAGGAGATGGCTCGTTACGCGCTTCCATCATGCGTTTCGGGCAAAAACGGCGAGGACGGTTTCGTTCACGACGTTCGGCAGTGTCGGCACAATATACGTATACGTATTCGAGTGCCGCCATTCGTGCTTGTTGGAGGCGTGCGTGCGGAACGATGACGGATTGCCCATCTGGAATATCAAACAATCGTTCAATAAAGCGCGTCCGTCACGACGTTGTGTGTCGGCGTCGATCTGGTAGTAAAAAAGAAAAAAGCGATATTAGATTCGATATCCCATCCAGATGCTATTTAATAGTGACACACCTTATACACTCGTGCGATGTTAATATTTTTCTGCTGCAATAACAGAGCTGCTTATAGTAATATCGATCCTCGCGCATTTGCCCGACAATATAAATTACGCACGCGAGACGCAAATATGATTCCTATTACGCTATTTTTCATAGCTCGTTGTATCACCTCTTTTGTAATGCATGAATTCAAAATAAAGTTACAAAAACATTTCGGAATGACCATTTTAAACTTGCTAAAATGATTATACTGCTTATATCAAATCAGTACTGAAAGATGAATCTATTTTTGTTGTCTCGAGTTTATGGAAAATATGTTTCGAAAAAATAATGACTACACGCGATGTCAAAAAAGGAAGGGAAAATCTCAATTCTCTTACCATAATTAACGTTTTTAATATGTTATATTTCGGATTAATTAACCCTCCACAGTACAATGGTTTATTTTGGATTCACTTAATTATAAATCTCTTTGTCAGAAAAATGTTAAACAATTCAATTTTCTTTATGTTACATCTACAAATTTGGATCGTTCTTATTAAAATACACTTAGTATTCGATAATACTTAGTAAAGTATTCGTTACTTTTTACGAGTAATACGATTTTGATTTTACATTATATTATAAATTTTCTTTGAATTATCGTTCCTTGAAATTAATTAGTGCTTTCTAATTAACATAAATTAAACGGATCTTAGGAGTTGCGTACAAAAAGGGAAATAAGGATAAGGAATAGAAACAGGAAACCAGTTACACCGAAATGCACATTCTAATAGGATGAAATCTATTATTCTGTTTCGCTGTTCTTTTGATTGCGTACAACCAGATTGTGGCATTAGTAATTGTATTATAGATTTTGTTAGCTTCGGAAAGTTAAATACACTGAGAAAAAGTATAGTCAATTTTAATAAATATTTAGTTGAATACTGCCAACTAAATATTTAATTAAATATAAAGACATATTTATTTGATACAAGAAACATTAATTTGATTTAACAATCATTCATTTTACTGAATGGATATTTATTTATAGTAAATGTTTAATTGGCAATATTGAACTAAATATTTATTAAAATTGACTATATTTTTTCTCAGTGTAAGATTTACTATATTTTTTTCATTCTCAATTGAAGGAATATTTAGAAATAATGGTGACGAATTTTAAATGTATATTTCAAAATTCCTGATCCGCTTACGTTCGTTATATATCCATGCAAATACTAGGAAATTGTTATGTTACGGTATTAATAGTACAGTAACTACTGCAACCGCTACATTTATGCGAATTTTCGGAAGGCCGTCCGTTGAAATTTATGCACCGAATAAATTTTATATGTCCGTTCGCTCGTTCGCTTTTTAACACGGTGCGCACGTGTTCGACGCGAATACTTTGTATCAAATTTAATATCTCATCGCGTATTTGAAAATGGTACGCATACTAAAGCAATATATAATATAGCGATTTGTTTGATTTTAATTAATGAGTTGTCATCCGTTGGAATTTTGTGGTAGGATCCACAAATTGCATCTGACACGAAATTATTTCGAGCAAGTGCGCAACGACGGCAATGTTAAAGCGAATGAACTCACGATGATTTTGTTTGATTGAGTTACTATTGAAGAATCATAGATAGATGTGTTTTTTTCTTTAATTGTTATAAATAAAATTCTCGTATTAATAGATGTTTTATACATCGAGAAAAAAATTGTTCATTTAATTAAATTAATTTAATTCGTTATTTTTTTTCGATAAAGAATAGATGTATTTAAGTTAAACATATTATATTTTACTTACTGAATTACTGAATTACTGAATATATTCTTCAACGAAAGAAGTAAAGACGAGTTAAATTAATTTAGTTAAATAAACAATTTTTGTCTCAGTATTTCGAATATAATTAATAAATCGCAATAATTAATTAAAAATTAATATGGAAATTTATAAAATAATTATGTGCTTCAATATTTAAATCCAATGTTTGGTTGCGCGTTAAATATAATTAACCGTAAAAAAAAACGCAGTGAATTATTATTACTATTATAACGAGATATTGTATTTCAACGTATTTCAATTGTATAATAGAAATCTTGTTGATGTACATTAATTTAAATTGAGCTTTTCATCTGAGTTCGATCAATGTCGAATCTTTTGGAATTTTTTATAAATTTATAAAGTAAAAAAACACGCACTATATATGGAACTGTATAACGTAAACGTTTTATACGCGAATTTTTTAATTTCCCGTTCGCTGAAACGATCGCAAGAGGCGGGGTATCTGCTAGGTAAATGTTTGGAGAAATTTTAATATTGTTTTATATTATATATTCGCTTTGCGAGATGGGATGAGACGTTTTCAGGCATATCGAGTGTACCGCCGATGTGAAAAAATTCTGGTGTCGAGGCGGAAATTGTGGAGAATGTAATAGTGCGGACTATGTTATTTTACAGCTAGTTATTATTTCATTTGTAAAATGAGAATTGCCAGCACATTTCCATTTTCTAATAACAACGGTCTGTAATTTCGTGATGATCGCGCTGTTTATTCTCGTACGGTCGGCCGGCCGACCACATGAATATTCCTATAAGCAGTTGAATTGTGTTCGCTGGAAAATCTGTACCTTCCATAAATTATATGGCGCGGTCGCTCACCGCCCCGAAAGATAAAATATTCAGCTTTGATATGGAAACGCATTATTACCATAACGTCGTCGCGCGATTCGATTCCGTTTCCTGCTTTAATCAGTGCGATAAATCTAATATGCCTTGACCGTTAACCCGTTTCCAGATTGTACAGATATGTAGCCAAATATCTCCATTTATAATATCTCTGTGGAACTTTTAATAATTCTGAAAATGTTTATCATAATAATAATATTACAAAAAAATGTGGAGATCTCATCAAAATTGATCAGAAAAATTTTCAGAATTTTTAACAATTACAATATTGAAACTGACATTTTATATAATTATGTAAAAAAATTATTGACCTGTAAATTTGTTATATAATGTTTTTGTTACCAAAAGCTTTTAACTGAATAACGATGTTGACATAAAAATGATTACACGATCTTGCTTGATTTTGAATAATAAAACGACCGATGCATTTGGATTCTTCTGAGATCTCAATTGGAGAATTTAATATGACGCCAGAGAAGATCGTCATTGACAAATGCTGTTTGCTCCAAATATTTACGTGCTATTGGCAATATGCCCGTTGCCAGTCTTTTATATAGACACATCACTTTTTGATCTCGTTACGCCCGATTTTTATGTTCAATCGGACATTTTTTGTTCCGATGTTTCTACCGTGTAAAATTGTTTAATATCAATTATATTATAAACCAAATATTAGTTTTATTTTCGAAGAAATTAATTGAAAGGATTGGAAATCAATCTATCGTCATATCTCTCTATTGTTGTTTTTAATTTCATATTTATAATCGTTTATTGTTAACCTGGCTAACGAAAATTTTCAATGCTCTTTTTTTCTTTAATTGGCATCTATAAAATGTTATGCTGCTATCTCAACTATTTTCTTTATG
>Ga0157363_1003355_pt1 | contig 14463 bp, 6 predicted proteins | sample AttsexASBM1_FD_111477 | JGI IMG/M metagenome (GOLD analysis project Ga0157363, IMG submission 111477) | Fungus gardens microbial communities from leaf cutter ant in Ribeirão Preto, State of São Paulo, Brazil - Atta sexdens ASBM1 | ecosystem: Host-associated > Fungi > Mycelium > Unclassified ...
CGGAGGAATTTAATTAATGCCGTACTGTCATCTTTTTTTGTGGAATTTCTAAAAGTTAGGTCGACGGCCCTTTTATTCGAGGCAAAGAAAGAATTTAACTAGAAGTGTGGCGGATCAATTTCGTGATTAATACAGATTACCGTTCGCTTTGCGGGTTTTAATTAAAACCATTGCTGAGAACGTGCTTCAATTTAGCCCACATTATAGCACAAATTTCTCGCCAAAGAAAATTATTTACAATCTGTTTGTCGTTTTCGTCAAAACTTAAAAATCAAGCAATAAAATAATGAGTATGCAACTTTCATTGCACTGAATTAAAGCAAGATTCAAAAGTTAACTCTAGGGATAAAAATCTAAGGCTAATGATAATAAAATAATAATTAAATTAACAATAACATAATTAAAAAATTTTATTAATTTATAAACTTTATATAAAAAAATTTCGTCCTCGTTATATGAAAGGTCTATATTATATGTCAAAATAAATTTAGACATTTAAAAATATGAAATTTTAAATATCTGAGAATTCCCATACTGTTAAAATTAGAAAATCTGAATCTTTAAAGAGAGATATAAAAGAATCTTTAGGTTTTATATATTAAAATTAAAAAGTTTCCAGGATGTGACTATAAAATTAAAAGATAGAAAAGTTGCAATACCATCAAAATTCCGAGTCACCCGGTGTAATTCAGTAGGGTCCAAACAAGCCAGCTTAATGGTTACAACGACCGACAGAATTCGCGGAATGTATAACGGGAGCATGATAATCTGTGGCGAAAAATGAACGGTTCATGAAAGGCTTCGAAAAGTCGGAGGATCTCATAATAATCGTTCAGGCATTCTTAACAAATCGTGCGTATTAATTCGCGCAAAATAATCCTGAAAATGTAAGGATTAATTTAGAAAAGACGATATCCAAAAGTTTTGAAATGAAAAGTTTTTAAAGATAAAATTTGAGCAATTTATTTTCAATCTCTGTGAAACAATTATGTTCGTTTAATATAATTTTTTTCCAAGTGTATGAGATTCTTGTGTGGTGAGACATCCTCGAAGATATTCTCAACTTTCAAGAACTCATGAATTCTGTGAGATTTAGATTAAAAAAAAATTTATCGGCTGTTCTGCGATCCTCCCAGTTCAATTCAGGTATCAGAATTTCAAAACTTCCGGCTTCTTAAATCTTTAATCTCTCACTTCCATTTTCATTGAATCACTGTACTCAATCACTCAACTCAATTTATTTGTCAATAAAATTTCGCGAACATTGAGTATTTTGATGAATTTAATTGATTACGATGATGCTTTTTTCCGTGAGCGTCAAATAAAAAAAAAAAATCAAAAACGATATTCCGATGTGGGCCCATATAATAATCGAAGGTCCACCGGGTCTTTTGGAACAAGTCGTGTTTTCGTATCGAGCTCGTGCGTACGCGTGCTCTCGAATCGAAGCTCACCTTGAATCTCGTTTCGAATCAACGCGGGACGTACGATCGGACAACGACTTACGTTAAAAATCCGCGCGCCGCGCCGATGAGAATCGCGCACAGCGCACACAATAACCAATGATAACGATCGCAGAAACTGCGATTCGCTGCTGCAATGCGCCGTAACTCGCGGACTGCAACGTGTGCACACGTGTCTCCAAGTCTAACTGACCTTCGGTTTCTAGCAAAACTAATTTTGCACTGTGTAGCGATTGTATCCGTTTCGTGTCAATAAACACATTATAAAAATAATATTGCAAAATATATATTTATAATATATTTCAGATTATAAAATTCTTTTAAATTAATGAAGAATAATAATAAAAAATGTTCATTAAATCAAGAATAATTTTAGAAATGAAAATAAAAGCAGAGAAAAGAAAGATTTTTATCTTTTATGCTTTAAGAAAAAATTTCTTAATTTACTTGTACTTTATCTACTTGTTATGTTAAAAAATGTCTTAATAAAAACTTGGAAATTAATGACTTAACTTTTTCAATCGAGATTAGCACCACAACGTTCATTATTTAACTTCGACCATGATTTTATTAAAAAAATGTGTTTGAAATATTATATAATAGATATTTTTAAAAATAAATTTATAAAAATATTATTAATGTCTTCTCTCTCCTCTCAGTATGACGTGTGATGTGTATCTTCACGATTTTTCTTAAAATTCGTAATATTTTAATTAACATTTAAATTCATTCGTATCAACTCTAATCTATTCAATATTATTTTCATATTTCAAAAGTGCGAGACGTTGCGCGAGATTCGCAGAGATTATGCGCGAAGATTCGTGACTACATCGCACGTCTGATTCTCCATTTTCGGTACCGTTAAAAGACTCCTGTGCCCATGCCTTTCTATCTCGATCTCCTACCGCAATTTGATCGGACGTGCGTTGAAATTCGTAAGAGCATGGATGACTCGATCCTTCGGCGAAAAACTGACTCCCGCGACTCACCAGAACTCGTTAAAACGAACGTACGTCTAGAATTGTAACTACATCTCAGTTGTTCAAAAAGGAAAAGACTAAATTTTATTTGCTCTCTCTCTCTCTCTCTCTCTCTCTCTCTCTCTCTCTCTCTCTCCTTTTGAAATTATTTTGATCCTATTTCCTTGAATTTATTTATCATTAATCGTAAATAATAATTATTTGTTTAAATACGATAGAACTTTAAAATTAATTTATATTGAATTTATTTAAATTGTATTATATAACACAAAAATTGTTTAATTAACTGACTTCGTAACGTTTATCAATCTTTTTTTATTAAATTTTATTAAATTTTTTATAAATTATTTACTAAATTTAAAAAAAATAAATAAAAGAATAGAAAAACGAAGTTGCGATAAACTATATAATTGTATATACGAAAATTCGTATATTCGTCATAATTCGGCGATAATAAAAATAAAAATTTATTTTATTTCTAATTGCATTCCCTTTGCACAGCCAATCCATCGAATCTCAAAACGTATCGTTAATTTTCGTGAAATCAATTGAACCACAATGATTTCCGACAAAGCTTTCGTAATACAATATCAACAGAATCGCAATCACTGTGCAAATTTCGCATACGCGAAATACCGCGAATCGACGATCGCGCTAATTGCAATCGTGCTTACGGCACATACACGGTGCGTACGTATAACCGATGCGTAAATTTCGGATTTGAATCGCTTGAGGCGTGGAATTTACGCCTTGCAAAAAGAGCAGCAAAATTATAATAAATTGTTAGTGCAGAGATCTAGAGATAGATAGATACATATATTGCGATCCCGCGTCTATCTGCGTACTCTCTAAATTTAAATCAGTGGATAATCACTGATATCAGTGCCAAACCAGTATGCCATAATTAGTGAATGAAATATAATATATAAATAAGCTAACCTAGCTGATCTTTATTATGATCTAACTAATCTTGTTTTATGCATAAATTCAATGAATATGGAAAATTGGAAAATTGAAATTAACGTGCAAATATCAAAATTTTAATTATATAATGTGAGCATTGTGAGCATGTGAGGAAGAATGTTTATTCTTCCTTTTTTAGTTGAACTTCACTGATTATCAGTGCCAACTGGATAATTAGTGATTATTCACTGATTCAGATTTGGAGAGTGCGATGTAGTTTGTCTGATGGATATCGAGAGGTTCACGATTGATGCAGAGTGATGCTCAGCGATGGTTGACGCGCGCGGTATGCGTGTACAGAATGATTTACGAGGTCGAATAGTTGAAATAGTTATAGGAGTTATAGGAGAGATAAAGAAGATATTTGATTTCACCTAGAATATGTGAATATTATTGTATATATAAAGCGTATTGTATTTTGTCATTTTCTCAATTTTTAAAAGTTGATTTTTAAAAGAGAAATAAATTACATATAAATCTGTAATCTGTGATGTTAATATATCAACAACATGTGTAATATGAATTGTAATATAGATATAACGGATGTAACATAAATAAGCAATTTTTTTTTATCTCGTAGAAAGTAAAACCTAATCACGTTTTGCTACAATTATTGCTAATATTGCTGTATTATGTATAGGTACGCGCGCGCGCGCGCATGTGTGTGTGTGTGTGTGTGTGTGTGTGTGTGTATGTGAATGCTGTTGAACGCAAGACAGGATAATTGTATATTTTCCCACTTCAAGGCTGCGTCATAATAAGTATACCTGCAATTTTCCGTGGCGGCGGAAGTCGGTAACGATTTACGCGAGAAATCACGGCGAAGACGCAGGTATGCGACCGCAGGTATCATGAAGAATATGGCATATACTACAAATATGAAATGTACAGTAGCAATGCATATCGAGGGCGACACTGCGATTGGCCGGTGTGTACCTCGCCACTTATGCAATTTACTTTACGCTCGTTTTAAGAGGCAATTTGACATTGCCGATCTCGTGGTTACTAGCGTCGCCCAAGCTCGAACGGGCTCTGAACTCGTAAACAGCAATAATAATTTAATAAAGCGCACTCGCGGGTCACACGAAGTCATCGTTTACTTCCCATTCGCTCACACGATCTGCTTATCTTTCCTTTTATAGCGCAAAATGATTTGATTAAATTCAATTATTCGTAAATATAAGGGATCGACAATAAAAAAATTGTACATTATATTATGAATACATCATGAAGATGAATCGAATTTGGAAAAAACGTAATCTTTCGCGTGGCCGAACACTCATCAGATATATACAACTCTAAAGATGTTAGTTCATTTAATTGATCTCATTTATTATTGAACAAAAATCTGATTGTTAGGTTTTCAACATAAATTTAAAGTGAAAAAAATGTTTTATTTGATCCTCGTTAATATAACAAAATATAATTTATGCATTTATTTCATTAATTACTTTCAATCATATTTTATTTGTACTAAATTGTACTAAATTAAGATTGCATTATTTATACTGTTAATAATATTATTTATCTAGGGTAACTGTCCCTATTAATGTACCTTTTAGCCAACTTGCTTCTTAATTATTATTGAATTAATTATTAAATATTGTAGCTTCAATTTTACTTGCTTGCAATCAATATCGGTAGTTTTTCAACTATTTCTTTTTCTTATAATATTTCTTTAATCTAAAAAATATTAATATTTTATAATGCTTTTGATAAAAATAGAAAACATGTCCCTATTAGTGAGTCCTCTAAGGGCGATGACCCTGTTAATGCGCCCCCAATTTGTGTACTCACATTTGACTTATTTTAACGTATAGTTACTAAAACAGGTAATAAATTTGTTTATGTTAATATTACATGCATTATTATTTCAATTATATTTATTTCAAAATTCACTCATAACACAACGTCCTCAGCTCCCATACAAGGCACATTAATAGGGACAAGCTTAAAATCTTGCGGTACGTATTACTGGAATCACATAAATTCCTTATATCTTTCGAAAAATAAATTAAAATACTTTAATACTCAAAAAATAAAATATTATCTTCGGTATATCGTATACATTAATAGTTTAACTTAACAAAAAAATATTTTCTCTTATTTATTTATGATAGTTTTTTCTTCATGACTTATCGAAATATAAAAGCACGCTAATAGGGACAGGCACAATAATTGGGATAGTTACCCTATGCTCAATACATCTATTTCAATCCAATGTCTTTTATTAGTATCACTATTAATAACTGTCCGCTTTATGTTAATGTAATTAATTATGTGGAGATCCTCGTGATTAAAATTGTAGATTTTGATAACGAGATTATTTTCATCAGAAATGCATTCGTACAAGATAAACGATCATGGAAAGAATTTACTCGGTAATCTAGCGAATGCGACGAATGCAATTCGGGTGTTAAAGGTCGAACTTAGTTGAGAGGAATCCACCACAGTATGTTGTCATCGTCGTCGCCGATTAACAGCCGCTTTATTAACTGCGCGCGAGTGTCGCTGCTTCTTTGACTGACAACTCAGCCCGTTCAATTTTATGAGTTAATGAGCTCGTCGTCCAAGCCTGCTCATTGCGAGCGAACAGTCGCAACACAGTCGACCTTCTGTGATTTTGCCGAGCCGTTATTTCGATTCCTCGTCTAGACTCGATTAACTGAATCCCGAAATATAAGATTAAGGCAGTCAACAAGTTATCTTTATTATATTCTTAGTGAATACAAACATCTATATCCGCAAGAAATTTTTGGTACAAGATGTGGTGGAAAGTGGCGTCATCATATTCTCAATAAATAAAAAACAAAAATTCAGAATTTAAATTAAATATTATGAATAGTATGAAGCGTAAAATTTTCTGTAGAATCAGAGACAAAATCTTTTCGAAGAGCAGAACTATTGATTGTGGAATTAGTTTTAGAGTATCTTTCATCGTCAGAACTACCGGTATTCTGACGCCGTTAATCCTTTACAGTTTAATGCGATCTCGAAGCATATTGTACGAATCACTGGAGAAGCAAAGAACTATAATACTAGGTTTATTCGTTAATAATTTTGTGTATTTAATTTTTTTATATAATTTTTTAACAAACAAAATATGAAATATTCAAGAAATCTGTTTAAAAAACATATATATATATATATATATATATATATATATATATATATATACTTAAAATTAATACATTCAATTGAAATATTAATAGTAAATTCACTAAAAATTTCTTACAACTACTGGATATTGACTCGCATCGAATAGTAATCATAAACTCGAGCACTCGAATGATCGTTCGCGGAGATGAAAGCAAGTGCGAGAGCCGTGTCGAATGATCGATAATTTTTTCATTCATAGAGAACAGAGTTATGAGAGAGCGAGAACAAGATCACGGGAAGTAAAACGGATCACCGCTTGGCACGTGCTACTGGAGCACTTATGGAACATTAACCGAGAAGACGGAGAACACACGCCCGGCATATCTGAGAAGTACTCGTATTTTGAACTTGCTTATATTCCAAACACGTGAATTAGAATTTTTTAAATAGATATTTGTTTCGATATACAGATTCAGCAATCGCAAGTGAGAGAGTTTTTCCACAAATCAGATGGCACATTAACGTTCGTACAGAAAGTGTTTAATTCTTAATTATAGTCTCAAAAATGTTTCGATTATTTATAAATAATATACGCATAAAATAAGAAATCAAATGAGTATGAGAAATTAGTAGTAATTAGACATAGAGATGGAATGAATTAGAAAAGTCAATGTTACCTAACGATAATTTCTTCTGTGTTTCTTCATTAAATATAAAGTATAAAACGCACAACGGGAAATTTGATCACTAACTATCATCGCGATAACAGAATTGCACAATGCGATAAGACTAATTGATTTATTTATTTACATATTTCTTTCACACGCGCTTTCTTTCTGGTTGTGAGAATCGATGCAGCATCCACACTGCCGGATCACTCGTAGGACACTAAGCGACGACAGACAGAGAGAGCATACAGGGACACGAGGTCGAGGTAAGCCACACCGCAATTGGCCGAGCAGGGGACCACGTTAGCAGGCCCACAGAGAAGGTCGAAAGAGGAAGGAAGAAAGAGCAATCGACAGGTAGTGGGAGCGTGCTCCAAGTGTGGGAGCCTCGGAGAACCCAGGTATCCACGTGTTCGCGGATTGTGAGTAGGGTCAGTTCGTAATATGTATGGGTAGGTATCGTATCCATAATATCCTATCGATACGTTAATTCATTTTATTAATACGATCTCTCTAAATCTGAATTAGTGGATAGTCACTAATTACTCAGTGGCATACTTGGCACTGATAATCAATAAAGTTCAACTAAAAAAGGAAGAATGTTTGAGCATTATATAACTAAAATACTGATATTTACATGTTAATTTCAATTTTCCAATATCATATTCATTGAATTTATGTACTAAAACAAGATTAGTATAGATCACATAATAAAAATCAGATAGGTTAGAGAGCTCACATTTCATTCACTGATTACCAATGGCACTGATATCAGTGATTATCCACTGATTCAGATTTAGAGAGATCATATTTAATCAAACATGACATTGTCTATGAATATCAATTTTTAAGATAACTGTTATTGATATATACTACAGATATGAAAAAAGAATTTAAAAATGAAAAAATTAATAAGACCAATCGAAAATTTTAAGATTTCAAAATTTCTCGGTTTAATATATTTTTGAATTTTGAGAGATTCTAAGAGATTCTGAAAGATTTCTTGAGATTCTGCTTGCTAATTAAGCGTATAGCTGATTAAATATAGCAAGAATCTTTACAAGATTTTATAATCAGTTATTTTTTAATGCAAGATTCTATAGGATCTTAGAATCTGAATTACGCGCACGTGTAAAAAAGCAGGAAGAGCACTGACCATTGCACCTTTTTTGATCCGCATATTTCCATCCAATTTACTCTGCATTGTGTATTCTGAGCATTACTATAGGTATTGGCGGGATCCGGGAGAGGCGAGGCTTTTTTTTCCGCGGTCGACTCATTCACCAAAACATCTGCGAATTGAATTACTGAATCTTTCACGAACACACAGGCCGCAAGCCGACAATGTAACAGTTTATCGACTCGCGCGGGAACGTCATTAACTTTTGAAAACAGACTCGTTCGCTTGTGCGCTGACAAATAGCCGGAAATACCCAAAGTACGTTACACTATTTTAAAATCCTCATTACATAAAATCTATTACTTTCTAAAGTATATATAAATATGATGAAAATTATTTATTTGCACGTACAGAGCTCATTAGTTAATTTCAATTTCAATTTCTAATATATATATATATATATATATATAATAGATACGTAAACTTAAAAAAATATAAGCTATGCTTCTCAAAATGAAACTTTTCCTTGACAGCGGACAAAATAAAATTTTTATATTATACGAGAAAATAAACGGTTGCAATGTGATTAAAAGCATAAAGTCGGAAATCTAAAGACGTGGACTGCGCGTAACGTTCAAGAAAAAATTGCATTCCAAATCAATTTGAGTGGTTCGCAACGTCACGTTCGCGCGATCAATAGAGGATCGATAGAGATGAGGTAGATGGTTACAAGAAGCGGTTCTACGCGATATCAGAGCTTAATTAAAGGAAGATGTATTGGATCGAAAATTGCATATCGTGTGGGTGCATTGTCTGCTTTTTTTTCTATTATACCAATCGTTAATTTCATGATGAATACAAAGGCACGATTACGCGCAGCAATTAATATTGATCGAGTAACACAATAGTGCCGATCACACACTTTTTGCGCAAGAAATCTTATATGGGAAAATCGCGATTATTGTCAGATATCTGATGATTAATTCGGTGAAGAAGGATCATATTTTATTTCAAAAGGAAAGATAACCTAAAACGGTGAATTCTTTCAATTTGGAGTGAATTAATCTAGAACACTGATATATATTTAGAATGATATGATTTATAAATTATAATTTCAAATATTTTAATTTATAATTTATTAAAAATAAATAAGAAATTTAACTAATTAAATGTAATAAAAATTAAAATTGTCAAAAATAAAAATCAGAAATGTAATAAATTATTTTTTAATATCTTTATTAATGATATTCGAAGTGATTTATTTTTATTCAAGAACATCCCGTATACATTTTGTATTATACGACAAACTTTTCAGTTCAAAAAGGAACTATAGCCTAGAATACGTCTATTTCTTTTTTTCTATAAAGTCATCTTATATTCGGAAACCCCGCCTATGTTTCCCCGTTTTTTCATCCCTCTCTTCCCTCTTACCATTCACGCAATACATATATACATAGTATCTAGGACACCTGCGACGCACTGTGACGTTTTCAATATTCTACCATCGGCATCCCGCATGTCTCCCTCAACACTTGCTCGCGTTTGTCTAATTTAAACAATCGAGTAATCGATTTTCGAGCGTTTGTTCGTCGAGTTGCGTTTACTTAAACACAGTATCGGTCTTTGACTCTTTGTAGTGTTACCTCAAAATTACATTATTTTTATATATTCTAATTTCATAAACTTTTTCTTTCAACTCATAAACTTTTCATCATATACTTAAAAATAAAATATCTTTCAGCATATTATTAATTATACCGTTAAAGATATTTAAATAAAAAAGTTATCAAAATTAATTTGTATAATATTATTCGTAATTAAATTATTTTTCTCTGAAATGTTCTTAATAATTAATTCTCTATTAAAGTTTACTTGAAATAATCCAGAAAACAAAATCTAGGACAATCCATATTATTCATAAATTATCGTTGTGAGGAAATTAGGGAGACCGGCGCGATGCTTGACTAATATATATGAAATGACTCATCCTCGCTATCTCGAGAGAGTGGATTATCCGCGAAATAGAAATAGATCGCAATGGGCCGACTGGCTAGCCAAAGATGCCATGCCGGTTCCGGTTTAAGCTTCAGTTTAGCCGACTCTCTTTTAATCATCGAAACAATGTTGACGATCGAAAGATGTGCGAAGATGAGAACCAGCCCGATTCTATCACGCGACCAAGTTTATTATACTGCACTGAAGAAATTTTTTCGGCGAAAAATATTAACATTGTTAATCGAATGTTCACGATCAAATAAAAATTGCCATATATACAATCAACTCAAAAAGAATCCAACAAAAAAAAAAGAGATTTTTAACTTAAGTAATTAAATTCTGATTTTTTTATTTAAAAAAAATTTTTTTTTAAATAAATCAACATTTTTAAATTGATATTTAAAATCTTTTTCTTGATCTCTGTCAATATATTTTTACATCTTTTTCTCAATAAATAAAGATTGATTATTGAACTGATATGACAGATTAGAAATGAGAGAATGAATTGCATTTTCATGTACATACGTTGGTATGTATAATGCTGCATGCCGATTTATGCAATCATCGGGCTTCCGGTTTACGTAGCGAACGAAGAACGTTTCTGTACGCTATTGTACGTGTGGCAGGAGTGTGTACGAGTTGTAAACCGACGACGAGTTGCAAGTCGCGTGCTGAGCGCGGTTCCGAAAGGAAAACACGTGATTCTCGAATCGGTTACAAGCTGTTTCACAAATCGCTAAAGACACAAAGAAATCAATTAAAAAGTCATAAAAATAAATAAGAACTACATTTAATGTTAAACCTTTAAAATTCAATATGTTTCAAAATTGTATAATATTTAATAATTATTGTATGTATATTTAAAAATTTGTATATATACTTTTATTAAAATTGTACTTTAAATCTCTGTTTTATATATTAAAATTATTATGATAAAAAATTATAATATTAAAAATTTTGAAAAATAAAATATCGACCGACCGGTTTACTTTATCTCGATTATCTTTACTTATCATTTACGTGAATCACCCTGTACACATGGCGCGTGTGTTTCGGCTTGCTTTAATTATAGACTGGAGCCCTTCTCCTTTCCTTAGCGTCCACCCTCGACACCGCGAAATTGGAAAGGCGACGTCTACGAGGCTGACTATACAGACTTGTTTCTGCAGTATGTGTATGTTCGATTGAGGGCAAGAACAAAATTCGAGAAAAGACTTGGAAGAGCTTTATGCCTACACCCTCAAAGTACCATCCTAAGCTCTAAAGTAATACGTAGTACTTAGCAAAACAAATACTACAGCTACTAAAAGCTATGCGCAAAGTTTCTTGGCCTAGTAAACTATAGAGTTTCTGCCAAGAACTGAAGAGTGACACGAAACTGTTCACTATCGAGAATGAAATTAAATTCTACTATCATTTTACAATATTTTTATATATTATTTTATATAACTATTATAATATATAATCACAATAGTATTATATTATCTTGTATACATATTATTTCTTTTTATATACAATTTTATTGCTTCTAAATTTTTTAAAAAGTTTTATGTAACATCTAAAGAAACGAATTTACTATATTGAGAGCAAAATGGAAAACGTGAATGCTTCTAATTTTCAATTCGTCAATATTTACTATGGGTGTGAGGAAAGAATGAATGGAAAGAAAAGAGAAAGGATCGAGGGAAAAGAAAAATGAGTGTACATCGTGTTATATGGATTTCGAGTGCATCTCGTCGGGAAAACGAGCCACGTCACATCCGGATGGATGGATCGAAATACGTAGTCGAATTATACTTCTCCCTTTCCCTTTCTCTCTCTTTCTCGTAGGATGATGCCACCTTGTGTTTCCAATTTGCATAATCCTGAGTCAACGTGCGACGCTCTTCCTTAGGGGATACAAGTTGAAAGACTGTCAGTGAGAATAGAGTCCTTATAGTGTTATAGGAAAAGAAGACATGACATTTTGAAATTTTATCGAATATTCTCTTTTGCAAGTGTTAATAATTTCGCGTCTTTTCAGAGAATATCAAAATTTAATTGTGACAAAATGTACATAAAGAATTTTTAATTTTAGTGCAAGAAAAATTTAAGTGACATGTCGCGTCTGTTAAAAGATGAAATAAGTTACAAGAAGAAATCGAAATAATTTATGTACGAGGATGTAACAAGACGTTATAATTAATAGCTTTTAATTAATTATAAACGGCGGAGCCTGTACAGAAGCCAGGTATTTAATCGCGGTTATAAAACGCGCGTGTCAGAGGTTACGCAAGGCACGATTCTGACCGAATTTTTATTGCAATGCTTCCATAAAACACTAATTAAAATGCTGAAGGAAATCCAAGTAATCGTTTTTTTCGAACCAGAAGCATGAATTTATCTTACGATGTTATCGCAAAATATGTTTATTACACACATTATGATGAAGGCTCATATCTTGTAAAATGAGATACGCGCATGCCTAAAGCCTAAAGAGAAGAAATACTTATATGACTTCGGAAATTTATTACTCAGATATAGTAGCTAAAGATATTACAGTGATACTATATAGCCTGTAATGTTTAATTTAAAAATTAGTAAATATTATTTTAATTAAGACAAAAATACATATAAAGGTTAAAATATTACGACTGCGATAAAAGTACAATATAATATATGTTGAAATATAATATTATATAGAATTAAATTATTAAATAAAATTAATAATAGAAAATATAAAAATAATTTTAAAATCAATGCGTTTTAAATCGAAATTGAAAAGAATGAAGTTTCAAATTTCTGAAGAAATACAGCATAGATAAATGGACAAATATAAACACTTTTATTAAAAACGCGTAAAAATAAATTAAAGGTTTAAGATTATGAAAATAGATATTGAATAGAAATATTTCTTAAAGATAATCAAAACGTGCCGCAAGAGACGTAATCGTGTCTGTTTTTTTCGTGTTATTCTAAATATTTCAAAGAGATGCGATGATCTATGGTGCATCTATGGTGTACGTACAGTTGCATGGATTTTATCTACGTATTCGAAGCGGGGAAAGAGAGGAAGAGCGAGCTTGTGAGCTTTCTATTTTTAAAGGACTGCGCTCGTGCATGCTGGTTCTTAAATTTACTTCTCCGGAGGAAGATCCGGAGCATCCACGCATCAAATATCAAATCTTTTGAATTTCATTCCAGTTATTTTTTTTATCCATAATCTAATATTTTCTCTTTTCACATTCATAACAGATAAACAATTCATATTCTATCAAATTTGATTAGAAAATATATTTTATGTTTGATATTTTATTTATTTATTGGGTTGTCCGAAAAGTTCGTGCCGATGTTGAAGGAAAATTGAAACGCCGAAGATTTAAATTTTAGTATACATTTATTAAATTATATTATAGGTTAGTCGGCACGAACTTTCCGGACAATTCAATATATTTTGTATTTATTTATATAAGATTATAAAGATTTTCATTTTGCATATATTGCAACAATAAAATATATTTATTATAATTTATTTTTGTTCTGCAATTAAAAATAAACCTGACATTTCTACCCTAAGTATTATCATTATTTCTCCAATAAACACGAACAATGTCATTTTAATTAACTGAAGCGTTCTTAAAGGATTATGTTAATGCTGAATGAACTTTGTCTGAAAATGAACTTCTGCACAAAATTTTTAAATATACTCACCATTTGTTGGGCGCTTTTTGGTTTTCGATTTACGTCGATCACTTTTTGATTAGCTGAAATAAAAAAAAATATATGTCTTAATTTGCAAGATATTCCTCGATCATTTAATTGACTAACGGACGCGGTAAATTGCATACGCGTGCGTACAGCACGTGACTATCGTACCTTATGCACTAATGACTTTAGTGTCGATTTATGTGTTACGGATAACTGTCCAATGCCATAAACGATCCAATACTGTTAGACGAATCACAAATTTATGTCACCCGCCGTCAATCAATTTTTTTCGCACATTTCGATTTTTATTAATAAAATGTCGCATCTCTTATTTAATATAAATGTTTCCAGTCTTTCTTATATTAAATAAATAAATTTACATAAATTAATTAAATAAGTAAATAAGAAAATTCCAATACAATATTTATGAATATAATTAAAAATTTGCAAATATTTCACGAACATTTCGAAAATTGTTTCTTTTTATA
>Ga0157363_1003358_pt1 | contig 14454 bp, 6 predicted proteins | sample AttsexASBM1_FD_111477 | JGI IMG/M metagenome (GOLD analysis project Ga0157363, IMG submission 111477) | Fungus gardens microbial communities from leaf cutter ant in Ribeirão Preto, State of São Paulo, Brazil - Atta sexdens ASBM1 | ecosystem: Host-associated > Fungi > Mycelium > Unclassified ...
CCCACCCGCCGTATTCTCCAGACGTTGCTCCCTCTGATTATCACTTATTTCGATCAATGGCACACGGCCTGGCTAACCAGCACTTCCGGTCTTATGAAGAAGTAAAAAATTGGATCGATTCGTCGATAGCCTCAAAAGATGACCAGTTTTTTCGACACGGGATTCGTACGCTACCCGAAAGATGGGAGAAAGTAGTGGCCAGCGATAGACAATACTTTGAATCATAAATGTATAACCAGTTTTTTACAATAAAGCCTCGAATTTCGGAAAAAAACGGCAGAAGAAAAGTTGTACACCTAATATAATTATGTTCGAAGAATGATTTTAACATTGTTCCAATCAAAGGAATGATTGAAATTCATAACATGTTCTGAGATTACCGAGTACTTCGACGAATCACATCATCGTAATAGTATTAATGTGTTCATTAATACGAATTTTAACCGCAATCCGAAGGGCAAAGACTCAGTGTCCCGTCGCTCACGCACGTGCACCAATTTTTAGTTTATCGCTGAGCGACATTTACGAGGAGGTACTGGATTCTTCATTTTATTTGTGGAAAAAGAAAATTTGTAGTTTTTCTAGGCTGTAATGGCTCAATTTGTTCTCGAATAAAACTTAAGTATCCAATTCAATTAATAATAGTTTTTATTTTTCTTCAAGGATATTTTTATTGGTCTTCTTATTCCAATCCAAGTAATAGCAATTTTAATTCTCTGTCAAAAATTATTATTCTTCAAAACAAAATTAATGTATTAAATGTAAAATTAAAACCTAGATGCTACAATTTTACCATAATTAATCAAGTTAAATTCTATCAAATTAATAAGTAAAACACGAAAGATATTATCTTTTGTTATTTACTTAACTCTAATGATATGTATCATTTGTATAAAAGATTTGATATCAACAATTGGCGTCAAGTTAAATTCCATGTAATTCGGATATCAAATTAAATAAATAATATTAACTTTAATGATATCATTTTTATAAAGGATTTGAAATCAAGAAATGATGCTGAGTTAAATTCCATACCAAATTAAAGAATACAATCCGTAATTGCATTATCTTGTCCATTCAAGCGTTATCATAAAAAATTGAAGGAGTAAACACTTGGCGCTGCTAAACCACGGTATGACATAGTGCTAGAAACATGAATGTAAAATGAGAAACATTTTCATAATAGGAAAGTATCTAGATATATATAAATTTAAGATAAATAAATTTGGATTTATAAGACTTGTGTTAAGAAAAAGAAAAAAGAAATAACAGTAAATTCTATTTTTATTTAGTGTATAAAAAAACATTTAGATTAAGTTCATTATTACATTAAAATTATAATTATCTTTTATTATTTATTTGTTCAACTGCTATCATAATTTTTTAATTGCTTTTACAGTCTTTATTATTCGATCTAGCAGCGCCAATTGTTTACTTCTTTAACTTTTTATGATAATATTTGAATAAATAAGCAATTACAGATTGTATTCTTTACTTAATTTGATATGGGATTTAACTTGGCGCCAGTTCTTGATATTAAATTTTTTATATGAATGATATATATCATTAGAGTTAAGTAAATAACAAAAGCTAGTCATTTGTGTTTTACTTTTAACTTGATTAGATTGTAGAATCTAGGTTTTAATTTTTCATTTGATACATTAATTGTTTTCGAAGAGTAATAATTTTTGACAGAGAATTAAAATTGTCATTACTTGGTTTGGAATAAGAAAATCTTCAATAAGAATCTTTTGCATTTTGTAGTAAACAAATGTCTTTATAAATAATTTATCTTATAATTGACTTCAAAAAACAGATTGTCATTTGTTTGTGCGAAATTTGGCCTCTGTTAACCTATATAGCTTTTTCTTTGTGAAATAATTTTCATATAATAAGTTTTAAAATAAAATTAAAGATATAATTATTTGAGTCGGTAAAAACGTTAAGATATCATTTATATTTTCCGAAGAATACTAATTAACAAATACTAATGTATAATTTGTATTCTGTATATACATTTACATGCAAAAAAATCAGAACACCAAATTTTTGCACAAATTTTAAATATTTTCAAATAGCAATAACTCAGTGAAAAATCATCATAGCAAAATGTTTAAAAAAACCTTTTAAAGCTTGAGATCTCTAATTTTTAAATCAGTACTTTAAAAAACGATCCTTTTTGCTTCAATGTTGAAAATAATCGTACAGAGGTCTATAAAAAAAGCAATTAAAGGTAAAGATTCACACTTTCGAAAGCTGTATACTTCATTTGTGCGCAATTTTTAATTGGCGCCGTGGCAAATTTCATAAAAAATTTTGAGAATTTATGCATCTTCGTTTCGTTAGTGTAACTTTACATAATATAAGTATGACCTTTTTTTAAAGAATGTAGAGATTTCAAGCTTTAAAAAGCTTTCTTAAATATTTCGCTCTGATGATTTTTCTCTGAGTTATTTAAAAATATTAAAAATTTGTGCAAACATTAGTGTTCCGGTGTTTTTTTTGCGTGCGAGTATATATTAAATTTTATGTATACTTTATTTCTATCGGATTTTAAATATCACTTGTTATATTCGTTATTTTATATAATATAAAAGGATTGAGTTATAAATAAATGAAGATCAAGGACGAATAAGTCGCATTTTTATTATCATTTTTTAGCTTGATTAACGAATGCAACATATAATTTTGTTTTCGCTCGATCTTCTTTTGTTATGTATTAATTTATAAACAAACAGAGATGATAAATAAATCACTTTTTCATTATCATTTCCTTAGTTAACAGTTACCAGTGTGTAATTTTATTTCCATCCGATCTCCATTTGTTAAATATTAATTATAAACAAATAGAGATAAATCGTTTTTTCATTATCATTTTCTAGCTTAGTTAACAAATACAAGCGTATAATTGCGTTGTTATCTGATTTCCTTTTGTTAAATATTAAGTTATGAACAAATAGAGATCGATATCGAATAAATTGCTTTATAATTGTCATTCCCTAGCTTAATTAACAAATATCAATTTATAATTTCATTTCCATTCGATCTCCTTTTGTTAAATATTAAGTTATAAATAAATTGAGATCGAGATCGAATAAATCGCTTTTTTTTTATCATTTCTTAGTTTAGTTAGCAATTAGTTAGCAAAAAAAACCGACAGAGACACTATCGTAGTACAGATTGCAACGCTTGTTGATCGTGTATATCACTAGCGCTTTTTGCGTAAAACATGTCAGAAGGAACACCAAAGGAATGCACGGAATGTGGTCGACGATAACATCTGAATGACAATCTGAAAAGTTACAGATCCGGATTTCGCAATATCTGTTATACGTAGAGAAAAAATAAAAGTTTGTATAATACAATCGGAGTGTATGCTATCGATTAATGCTCATTTCCACCAATGTAGATTAACTTTAATCTCGGTTCAACTTACTCTTCGTCTTTTTCTAATTCTAAAGAGTAGAAAAAGGCGAAGAATAAGTTGAATCGAGATTGATGAAGTTAATCTACAATCTACAATCTGGTGAAAATGGACATAAGTGTATTTAAAACTCGATCGGTACAACGTTATTGAGATCCGATAATCTTGATCCAGTATAATTCGTCGGCTCGCGTAAAGGCAGTTCTCATGCCATACTTAGCGTCGAGACACTACCGTGTCTCCAGATTCTCATCTTTAATTGTCCTTTGGTTTGGCCAATGTAAGAGGAGGCATTACAGATTTTGTGAAGAAACATGAGATAATATATTAATTCAAATTAAAATTTTTCCTTTGTTCGTTGTTTTTTTTATCTATATACTCAATTAATATATAAATTTATCTTTTTAAACGAGACAAGAAAGCGTTACAAATATGTTCGAGAAAAAATTTTACTAAATTAAAAAATAAATTTATAAGAAAACATTAATACTACAAAATGCATGATCAACACTTTTTTAAATAATTCATTAGAATTTCTTTTTTTTACTATTAACAGATAGAATAAAAGCCTAATATAAAAGATTATAGAATAAAAACGTAAAAATAACTTTGATAACATTAAAATTAATGATATTACCGTTTCTCTGACTCTACTGAAAATAAAAAATTTTTCTCTGTTCCATACTTTAAAAATGTTTCAGAAAAGTTTAAAACCATAACACATAAATTAAATTTTAATATAAGTCGTTGAATTCCTTAATTTTTTCGTAAAAACAAGAAAAGATAAAATAAAAAAAGAATAATGTTTACATGTTGTCTATCAAATTAATTTGTTCTAATTATAATGCTTCTTATGTTGGTCAGACTAAACGAAAACTCAACACTCGTTTGAAAGAACATAAACCGACATAAAGAAACCTTCTAATATAATATCTGTAGTTTCTCAACACTAGCTAGAACATGATCACAAATTTGATTAGGACGACACAAATATTATAGATTCTGAAACATCATATTATAAAAGAATGATATTAGAGATGATACACACATTAAGAAGCAAGGATTAAATAAACAAAGTGATACATTGCGATTTTTCGCAATATCTTTACAATTAAAAAGTACAATTAAAAAGTAGTTAAAAAGTAGTCCACAATTAAAAAGTAGTTTTCCTCACTAATATTCCATCCCCATCTAATGATTTTCCTCTCCTTTTTCTCCAACATAAATACTATCGTAAATTGAGGACATGTCACTGTAATTACATGAATTCTCCTACATAACAGTCTTACTTTATCGGAAATAATATTTTTCCATCTACGCGAATATTCCTCAAATAAAATAGAATCGCATTATTGTATTATATATAGTTGTAGAAACACGGTAAATTTTTATAATTAAATGCATTTAACTTATTAATTGAATGACAATAATTTATAAATATTTGTTTTATTAGAATAATCCCGTGTTTTAACATACAAGTTATCAAGAATAAAATCTTAATTTCAAAAGTAAAAGAGATCATAAAGACAGAATTAATTTTTGTATTTTTTGTACTGCGATATTCTAATATGCTATTTTAGTATTTAACAATTGCACTCTCTTTATTGTACTGATAATGGTCACGAATTGACCGAAACGTTTACATGTATGATGTAACTAATTAATTTTAAATATATGATTTGTACGAAAAAACCTTGCACTTCTGGTGCTCCTTTTTATTTATGTTTTATATTATCGAACTATCTCTAACTTTGTTTAAATTTTATTATATCTTTATTAATTTATATATGATGAAACTTAAGTGATATTTCTTTTTGTATCTTTGCCATCAAGCAAATTAATCCCATAAAAATTCTACTTAATTTGAACGATACGATTGTCATTTTTTAAAATTATTATCTCACTTAATCTAAATCATGTATGACCCTTGAATAAATTTTTGTCGCACGAAATTAAAAAATAATAGCCAAATTCCAAGTGAATTATCTTCATTAATTTGTACCATATATGATGGAATACTAAATGATACGTGTTTTTGTAATATGATATAATTACATCTTGTGTTTGCAATTTTTTTTTTATTTAATTCTAATGATACGTATCATTTGTATAAAAGATTTGATCAACAATTGGCGTCAAGTTAAATTCCATACAATTTTATGAATCATTTATATAAAAGATTTCATATCAACAACTGGCGCTAAGTTAAACTTCACATATCAAGTGAAATAAAGAATTTAGCGCTTCAAATATAATGATGAAATACTAAAACATAAATATAGTAATAACATAAATATGAAAACATACATAATTTCTATCATATAAAAATAAGATTAAAAGGGTGTCAAATGTTTTTATATGAACATTTTTTTATTGAAATTAAATTTTTTAATTTTGTGTTATTTTATGAAAAATCTTTCATTCCATAAACAAGTAAATTACAATGACATTTACTAAAATGTATACTTGAAATTGTATATCGTGTCATCACAATTTTCATAATTACTATATTCAGTTTTAATAAATACAATAAAAGTTTTTAAATTTTAAGAAAAATTAATAAAAATTAATAATAATTGTGTATATTGTGTATATTGTATTATCACAATTTTCATAACCATTCTGTTTTAATAAATTCAATAAAAGTTTTTTAAATTTTAAGAAAAATTAATAATAAAGAATAATTACAATGTAATTATATAATTAATCTGAATTTTATATTGAATAAAAAATTAAGTTTATTATTTCTTTTTTTCTTTTTCATAACGCATATCTTAAGTCCAAGTCTATTCATCTTAAACCTAATAGCTTGGACAACATTTGTAACTTAGACTCTATAATCCAATCGTATGTATATACACATCCTGGTACTTTTACTCTCATAGGAACATTTCTTATTTTTCATATTTAATTAAATATCACACTCATGTTTTTAATTCTGTTACTGTGAATAAATTATGATATGAAAATTTCATATAATAAGAATTAAAGCCATTTGGATCAAAATAAAAAGATTCTTCAATAAGAATACAGATATATATATATATATATATATATATATATATATATATATATATATATATATATATACATACTTAGACTTTTCATTGTATAAAAATTATGGATTATATTCTTTATTTTATTTGATATGTGAGATTTAACTTAACGTCAATTGTTAATATGAAATCTTTTATATAATGATGCACAAAATTGTATGGAATTTAACTTGGCACCAGTTGTTAACATCAAATCTTTTGTACAAATGATATGTATTGTTAGAGTTAAATAAAAATTAAGAAATAAAATTGCAAACACAAGATGTAATTATATTATATTACAAAAACATGTATCACTTAGTTTTCACCATATATAAATTAATGAAGATAATTCACTTGTAATTTGGCTATCATTTTTTAATTTCGTGCGACAGAAATTTATTCAAGGTTCATATATGATTTGGATTGAGGTTGCAATTTTAAAAAATGAAAATTTAGCGTCCATTATTGATATATTAAATCTTTTATATACCTGATACGTATTATTTAAATTAAGTACAATATAATTTTTATTTATGAGATTTTAACTTGGTGACAAAAATACAAAAATATTTATCATTTAGGTTAGGTTTCAGCGTATATAAATTATTATAATAAAGATATTATTACTTGGAAGTTAGATTTCATTCTTTAATTTAAAAAATTTTTTTTGCATCAAAGCACGTATTCATATTGCTTTTTTACCTTTTTCAAAAAGATAAATTTTACTGATATCTCATGCATTTTAGTGTTTAATCCTCTTGTAATTCTATCCTGAGACAAGAGACTCATTCACACGAATAAGATCTTCTTTTTGGTGTGTTGGCCAGGCAATCCATAGATTGAGACTAGGCCACTGAGATCCGCAGTACTAGTTGTAAATTGCGAGGGAGTTATCAGTCTGCTAGAGTTTCGATAGAAATGATTGCCCCCCTCCCTCCTCTGCTTCCAGACGCCTGCTGTCACCCAACGGTAAGCCGTCATAGGAAAGGAGGGAGAGGAGCAAAGGAGGTCAAAAGAAAAACTCATTGGTTTTCATGTAAGCCAATAGTAGGCGACACAGTTTGGGGGAAGGAGAATAAAGAGCAGGAAGAAGGTTCGAGGAGGAATTAGAGAATTTATTAGCAATATAGTTACGGAGATGAGTTCAGATTATTAATTGAATTTCTCACAATGGAACAGGAGGTGGTTAATTGTTTGGCAGAGATTCTCATAGGGACAAACCGGAGATTCTATCATTCGGACTCTGTGAAGGATCTCATTAATATTTATATGATTTGATCTTAGACGATTAACAAGAACTATTTCTTCTCTTGATAGAGAGACTTTATGAAAACACGTTTTTTTTTTGGAAGCAGTATAAAAGTGTTCATAAAGAGTGCCCTTAGTAGTTGAAATTAGTTTCATGTATTCTTCAGTTTGCTTATTTGCCTGGACATAGCTAGGAAGTTCTTGTAACGAACCTTGAAGAATGGTTTGTATCCCTCACTGCAGCTGATTTAGCAGTTAAATCAACGGCTTCGTTGCCTGATACTGAAGTATGCTGATATCCAAAAAAAACCTCTTTGTTCTGCTTGATGACATCTTATTTGATATAATAGATTATGTAATTACTATACTTTTGTGGAATTGCGAAGGGCTTCAAGCGCGCTTTTTGAGTCTGAAAAAATATAATGCTCTTTGTGATATCAAAATCTCCGATTGCTTGAATGGTCTGTAATATGACTCATAACTCAGCCGAGAAAATGGTTTCAGATGACAATTTGTTTAATAGAGCCTTCCATGTTAGGTGAGAAAATAACTGTTCCTACGGCGCCTTTCTCGTTCTTCGATCTGTCGTGTAAAAGGAAATGGCATTTTGTCTATATTGAAAGGACTTATGATAGAAATCTGTTATTACTAAACTGGGATTGTCTTGTCAGAACCGTGCATATCTTTAACATAATCGATTTTGAGAGAGAAGACCTCATAAGTATGCTAGTGGGTATGTGAAGTGATGTATGTTCTTTTCGTAACGGCTAGTCACAAAAGGTTTGAAGAATTTAGAGCCCTTAATGGCATCAATTTTACGATTTCTTCGGGTGGCTACAATCTCCATTTCTTCTAAAGATTTATAATACTAACCTAAATTTATTGGCTTTAAAATAAATTTAGAGACAGTTAAGTTGAGGCTGATTTCTTTGGCCTCTGCCAAATGATATTTATCGGTGTCGATATGCGATATTCTATTGCCTTTCTAATTACCTTGTATTACAACCACTGATGAAGTCGGATGTAGATGAACTCTAAGTGAAGAATTGGCATCCGTATTTCACAGCACTACGGAATGTGGCTCTGTAAATAGTAAAGAGAAGACTAGGGAAATGCTTGACAGAGTCGCTATGATGCAAGGCCAGAGATCTTTCTGCTGAGATCCTTTGTCGATTAGATACCTAAGGTGGTGCCTGTCTTTCAGATTGCAATCGATGACTTCCAGAAAATGTGATTGTATTCTAGGGACTAAGATCTCGTTGATGGATAATTTGGATAATTTGCTTTGCCCTGTGTGAAGCCGATCCAAGGATTTGGTGGGAGATATCTCCAGGTTCCTGTATTTTAGATACTCATATATCTTGTTCAGGGAGAATTGGATAGATTTAATAGCATCGTTTGGATTAAGATATGTGGAATATAGCACCACGTCGTCTGCATATTGTAAGAAACAAGTATCGAAATGCAGCTGTTGATCTAAATTTCTAAGGTAGATATCAAATAGTAAAGGGCTTAAAATAGGTCCCTGAGACGTATCTTTATGTGGACTATGAAGTTTGCCATCTATTACGAAGTTCAGATATTTCACACTGACCAGGTTTTCAACAAATTTTCTGAAGTGGACAGGAATGTCTATTTCCTTTAGATCTTCTAAGAGAATGATTGGATCTACGTTGTCAAATACGCTCGCAGTCCAGGAATACTGCGATTGTGATAGGAATCCAGATCTCACTGCTGTGATCAATGTGGCCAAGTTATCATCGCAGGCTCTAAAGGGTCTGAAGCCTGCGCTTCAGATTCGGCCTTTTTATGAACCAGTCTTAGTCTCTGATAAAAAATTCCATGAGTTTGCTTACGCACGATATTAGTGATATAAGTCTAACTATCTTATTGCCAGATTTAGGTATGAGTACTACCAAAGAAGTCTTCCATGAGCTTGGAAAGATTCCTTGAAGAAAAATTTCATTGAACATACATAATAGACAGATTTTGTACTTTATAATTAGTAATTGTTTTAACATTTTGTAACTGATTTGTCTAATTCCGGAGCGGAGTTTTTGCGAGATGATATAAGTGCATCCCTAAATTCTTTTAGAGTCAAAGGATCATCTAACCATGTATATGTGTTTGAGTTTTGATTATCTTCAAGCTTCATTTCTGTGAGAGTTTTGGAACAATTGTTATAGGAAAACGGAGGGTATAGCTTGAAGATTGCTTCCATGGAAGCATATGAAGACCTGAGATGAATTATCACGCTATGACACCTTTCTTTTGAAACATTTGATTAGAACCCAAATCTGACTAGTAGGAGTTTTGCTATTAAAGCTGTTCACAAGGTTGTGCCATCCTTTGCGTTTTTGTTCTGAGAGTTTCTTAAAACAATCAATGCGAGCCTTACGGAAACTAAGATAATTTTTCCTCTGTAGGTGTTGAGATAAGTTTCCTGATAGTCATCTTTCTGTTATGCACCTCTTACGAGCACGATTTGTTCCACTAAGGAAGAGGTTTCAATTTTTGGAATTGTATTGAAGTACACGGGAGATGTTTGTCTTCTGAGAAGAAGCTCCTGGCAACTTCGAGCAGAAGTTTTGTGTGAACTTGTAACTATCTATTATGTCGTGATCAACTTTAGTAGATAGATTCTTGACAGAGGATAGCAGTTCATGATGAAATGCTTGACACATCTCTTTAGTGAGAGGTAATTTATAGTAGAATTTTGACTAACCTGGATATTTGGATAATTGTTGTAGTCACTGAGAAGTGATCGTACCAAGAGTATCAGATTCTACGTTTATTTCGCAAAGAGGCGCTAAGTGGGGAGATATCAAAGCCAGATCTAGAATTGAAGTTGTAGTTGAAGAAAGTCGCAAAAAGATGAGTTTTCTCATTAAGCAGTATTAAGTCATAATCTCTTATGATTAGATAGTTTTCTTCCTGTTGTAGTTTGATTTTTGGATCCCCAACCGATGTGGTGTGCGTTAAAATCCCCTAGAATGATATAGTTTTTGTGGTGCTGCAATTCATTAAGTAGAATTTCGAAGAAAAAAATAGGGGTGTTTTGTCCAAGGTGCCTGTAAATATTGACAATAACTGTAGAGTCTGTGTTCAGACATTGGATTTTGATTGCAAGTTTTTCAACTGACGGATGATCGATGTCCTTGAGGATGACGATTTCAAATTTTATGTCTTCTCTTAATAACGCACGCCTCTCTCGATTGAATTATGTCGTTCCTGACTACGTTGAATCCTTTGATGCTAAATTTGTTATTGTTCTTAAGAACAATCTCTTGTATACAAAGAATCATAATCTGTTATTACAAAGAACAACGACGGGAGATTATGCCTAATTCCAAGGAATATTCCATTGGAAGATTTTAATTTGTTTGTTAGTCTTTTTACCTTTGGAAGTTTATTTTGAATAGTAGCGCGGCACCGCCGACTCGACGGCAACGACGAGAACAGACCAAGTTTCTCCGCCATCGCCGGATCTAACGATGTGACGTGTGGCGGCGCCGTCAGGACACCCCACCAGGACGCGTCGGAGGAGTTGCAGCGTTCCTATGATGTATCTAAATTATTTTCGAAATCTGTTATATTTAAATTCATGGGCAGAGTTAAGTATTTTGTCATTATATTGCTGTTGTATATAATTGAAATGCAAACCATTATGAGGGTTTCTAAGAGGACCTCCTTCCATCAGGATGAGGAGAAGGCAAGAGTTAAAAATAACTACTCAGATTTTGTGTTAGTTTAATGATATAGCACTGATAGCGCTGGGTAGATTATTATTTTGAGTAAAGATTTCTGTGAGAATTAAATCTGCAATTCCCGAGCAAGTGCTATTGTCTCTGCTTGCGTTGTGAGATTCCGATTGTGGGGGCTTTATTTTGGAATATTATGCCGTTACTAAATGAGTAGGGGATTCGTTCGAGAGCTTGGATATGAGCTCCTGCATCATATCCATACTGAGTCATGTTGGGATGAGTCCAATTTTGTCGAGGCACGTCGCTCCCCCCTTTAGGGAAGCGTTTCTATTTCTCGATGATTGCGGAAAAGAATGAAGTTTTAATATCTCAGCATAAGTTTGAGAGTCTACCTCTGATTCCTTACCTAAAAGATCAAACCTATTAGAGTTTTCAAATGTTCTTCCTCTGTTGCGAGGAAGAGTAGGAAAATTGCTGTTATTTTTTAATAGAGTCGAAGTTGAGGATCCACTCTATATGATTTTTGACGTCAGCGATGGAAATATTTTCAATAGTTGCTATGCTAACAATAGTGCGCTGTTTGACAGCAGGGCCAGTATGGTCATTGGCCCAATGTTCGCATTGACAATTGATGAACTTGGAGACTTCTTTTTGCATGCGGCACGGATTATCGCTATGTCTACTTTTACCGCAGTATAGACATCTGGAGGTACTCTTGCATGAGCCGCTTACGTGACCCATCCTATAGCAAAGATGGCACATCCTTGGCGTAGGCATATATAGACGGACTTCGTACCTAATCTTAAAGATAAATATTTCTTGTGGTAATATTTGCCCTGCAAATTTAATACGAACTGTTCTGGGCGGAACATATTCGAGTTTGTCACCTTTAACACTCCTTCGATTTAACCTCTATTATTTTGGTGAGTCTAAAGTCTTCTTGAGTATGTCTAACTCAAGTTGCTGGGGGACTTCCTGTATTATCCCTTCTTATTTTAAGAACCTTGAAAGCTGGAATGAAAGCTCTTAAGTTGTGCTTAACGAAAGTAGAATTCTCCACGAGACGATTGACTCCCGTGGCAGTTTTAACTGCTACTATTATACTAGTATTGTTTCATTACCAATTTTCTTAATTTCAAGAATATCGAGAATATCGGCTTTAAATATTATTCTGCTGATAAGTGTGGGATGTATAGCGTTCTTGGCTATTGGAATAGACATGCACTACATACAGGCCAATATCGCATGTGCCATAGCGCGATGTAATTCTGTACTCGTATTCTGACTTGACTGGTTTGTATTGTCGTCTACATTAGAACTTGCCTGCATGTATGACATCATGCTAGAATTGCTTACGTTTGCGCATTTCTTGGCGAAAGATTCTTGCACGCTTTTGAATAGAGCCCTCCTCTGCAGAATTTCGCAGCGGCCACTTTTTAGTCTACCTCTGTTGCTCATTGATCCAGTGGAGTTGGATTCTTAAGGGTCGCGGGGACGACTGCGTTAGCTAAACTTCCAAATTTTCGAGATTTGTGTCCCTATCAGCACTTTCTGACGCAATCGTTACACTAGATGCGACTTTGTTTGGAAAGTTCGTCATCACGAAATCCGGTTCCTTATACATATTTTTCAGCAATAATTTTTGTGAAACTTGTTCACTATGCGGGGAAATGAAATTGTATTGGATTCAAAGGGAGAGGAAGGTTCTAAAGTAAGAATCGGATGGATTAAGAGAAAAAGGTGTGGAAGCACATCATTATCTCCACCCTCCTCGCCGGGGAATGAGGCCATAGTGCCTCGAATTATTCCGGCTTATATATGCGGCTATTTGCTCTGCTACAACGAGAACAAACAAGCTAAAGTACAAAGATGCCCTCAAAAGGGACAAAATTACACAAGTTATAAATTCGCGTGGCACACTTGAGTGACAATACTGGGACAGGAGAGACAGACACGTTTGCACCTTACCGCTACTGTGACAAGACACGAGATAAGTTAATATAGGGATTCTAACCACGAACAGCAAATGGCTCTGTGTCGCGCGGGTAGGGAGGACGAAGTCATAGATGCTGAGTTCGAGGGAGGGGGAAGTGCATCATCGGGGTCCGTGTTAGAAGAGAAGAGGGGATTTCCTTCTCTCTTTCTTCCGTAGAGTTCTCTCTTTAAACTATTGTCCTCTCTCTCTCTCTCTCTCTCTCTCTCTCTCTCTCTCTCCTACCCATTGTAGGATGCAGTTCTCTCTCTTCCGTTGCAGTCCTATACTTATTATTTACGCTCTCTCTTCATTCCGTTGCGCTCTCTCTTCTTTTCTTCTTTTTCACATGAATTTATTAAATAGATGATATTTACGATTTTTAATGATACGACTTAGAAACTAATTATGATAATATTTTTATGAATTTTTAACAATATAACCTAGTAACATTAATTATAATAATATTCTTTTTTATCAATGTAAGACAAATGGCCAAGTGCGCTTTCTTATCGATTAATTCAATATTACTACAAAAATATGAAGAAGAAGTGGTGAAGATACTAAGGATAAAATAATTTTAAAAGAAAAGAATATATATTTTAACATACATTTATTCATCAGGTAACGCAGTATGTACAATATAATTTAAACCATAAACTATTAGTTCACATTCTATAATAGAATTTTTATCATAAATTTTGTACAAAGTGTTTGCAGCATCGCTTTTATTAGTAATAAAATTTTGTCTTAAAAATGATACAAAATATTCAAATTTTTTTCTAACACCCTACATATATTGATTCAGTTCAGTAGAATACATGTTCAACACATTGTACAAGCTCAAATAAGAAAAGTACAGTTGTTGGTTTCATGTACAAACATGTGCCATTTTAATGTTAACTTCACGTTATTCGTATCATATATTTTAACAATTTTCACAATTATTACAACTTTGCTTCCGCCGTTTTCCTATAGATGGCTTTAGCGGTAAGTGGTGGTCGAAATAAATAGATCATAGACGTCATACAATAAACTTGGGCATCTGTCAACATAACCCCATAGAAA
>Ga0157363_1003359_pt1 | contig 14454 bp, 2 predicted proteins | sample AttsexASBM1_FD_111477 | JGI IMG/M metagenome (GOLD analysis project Ga0157363, IMG submission 111477) | Fungus gardens microbial communities from leaf cutter ant in Ribeirão Preto, State of São Paulo, Brazil - Atta sexdens ASBM1 | ecosystem: Host-associated > Fungi > Mycelium > Unclassified ...
ATAATTGTTTAAATAATATAATATAAATAAATAATATAATAAAAAAAAATTATTATTTTTCAATAAAATTTCAAGAAAAATATATATATATATATATATATATATATATATATATATACATATATATGTATTATATTATATATATTTGTATTGTTGAATGAAATTATAAAATTGATTATGTTACTATTGATGTTTACTAAATTTTTCTAATATATTTTTGATGGCAAATTACGTTTTTGTTTGTCAAACGTTTGGCAAACGTTTTATTACTGGATTATGAAAATTTGTCCTAAAAAAATAAGCTCTTGATCTAAAAATTGCAAAGAATCTTTTTGTTTTACAACTGACATCGTTCTGCATATTAATTTTTCATATTGAATAATTAATTTCGTGTTTAATTTACACTAATGGCGAATTCGATTGGAAGAATTAATGCGCACTAGTGCATATTAAAGCCGTTGTACATTTATTTAATATGAGTATAAATGCAAATATTTCGAATGATAAAATACATATTTTACCTAATAGTACAATAAAATGTATTGAATATTTCAGGATTTAATCGATTTCTATTTACGTATAAACATATCTTTAAGTTATTTTGTGTACGACGGCTTTAATATGCATTAGTGCGCATTCTTTCAATCGAATTCGCCATTAGTATAAATTAAACACGAAATTAATTATTCAATATGAAAAATTAATATGCAGAACGATGTCAGTTGTAAAAACAAAAAGATTCTTTGCAATTTTTAATGTGCATCAGTGCGCACTGAGTGCGTCCAATCGAATTCGCTATAAGTTTTAAAAGTTTATTTATTATTTAAAAGTTTCAGAATACCGATTGTATAGCAATAGTTCTAGATTTAATGACGTAATTAAAAATCTCAAGAATAATTTGATATTTAATAACATAATTAAAAGTGTTTTTAAAACTTGCAGCAATAAAGGAGCGTAAATAATCGAGTTGTTCTACTTATGTGACATCAGGTAGTTACAGACAATTTAAAATCAGCCGTAGTTCGCAGTGTCGCGCACAGATGACCCTCGCAGTGGCTTCGTCACGAGTGTTTCGGGATAATTCGGATCGAGTTCCCGCGCATTCTCGATTCCCGCGTTTCTGTGATTGTTGCCGATGTTGCCATTTCTATTCAAGTAGTTCTAGTTTTGTACTGATCATGCTCGATTAATCAAGATGAATATTTAATCATAAGAACTCGATAATGAGGTAAACATTATTTTTTCGCCACAAAATCGCTTTTATCAAACTTTCTATTTCGAAGTGTCGAAAACTTCTCAAGCAAAATGCAAATTATAACATTAAAAGGGTTCCAAAATGAGTTAATTTTCGATTATCAGTTATAATTCATTTTGAGTATGATCAACGCGACGTTACAAATATTTTAAAGCGTTTTTTGATTACGGTTAATTTATTATAAAATTCTTTCTTCTTTCGTCCATCAAATGCTTTAAAGCATTTGTAGTGAAACTTTATTGTCATTGTGATTCGTTTTGCTTAGATCTTTAAATTTTGAAGAAGTGACGATAGCTTGTTCTAATGAACAGCATTTCGTAATCTTATAGATTATAGAAATTTTAAGATTATTACCCAGTCAGAAATGATAATGAAATCGACATCGAATCGACGTCGATTTGATGTTGATTCCATCATCATATCATTTTTCTGATTGGATAAAAAATCATAATTCGTGAAAATAACATTTATTTAATTTTGATTCGCGCAAATACAAATGTTTAGAAAACAGTTATATAATATAAGACGCGATCATATCATGATTTCAGAATTTTTCTATCTATATATATATTTATTGTAAAATTAATAAAAATCTATAATATTGATCATATTTAGAAGATTACTTATAATTGTTTAGAATTATATATCCAACCTCAAACAGTATTCTGATGAAAACAAAAATCGGAGCTTAAATCGGAGAGTAATGGGAGAGTAACAAAAGCGAAATTTCTAGAAGACGAAAATTGAAATATCAAAATGTAGGTGCATATCAGAGACGTCTGTTTGCTCTTTTACCTCGAAAATCGTTCGGCAACTCGTATCTACTACATGCCATCTCATTTGCGTTTCAAAGACCGAGTTCGAAGCTAATGCAGATTTTCACACCTAAATTAAATTCCTATATATTTATGATAATGTATCCAACTGATTCGTTAACATATACATTCATCTCTTTTAATACTTCTGTTTTATAAATAATGTATTTGAACTGTTATACTGTCTGAATTTATTGTACAAACGCTGAAATAAATATTATCAAATAGAAATTGGATGGAGTACATTATGTATAATTTAATGAGGAAAATAAGTAAGAAAGTAGTTTTTAATTCTTTTCCTCTTTATGAATTTAAGATTACGTATTGAAAACAAACAATTGGCTAGTTAATTTTTAGATCAAAGCTTATGTTGCACAAATTAGGTATGGGAAAAAGTTCGTGGCGTTTTTTTAATGTCATCTAATGGGAAAAACGCCACGAACTTTTTCCCACACCTAATATATAAAATAAAATATATGAAATATATGAAATCAAACTGTATTAATATATTAAAGATTCTAACAAATATAAATCAAGTGATATAAAAATACTACATTGCAAATAAATTTCAAATTTTTTAGTGTATGTAAATGTAGTATTTTCTTTTAAGAAAACACACCTTGCGTATGAGTCTGCTACATTCATGTGTAACGATCTATTTTTAGTATATAAGATTATTATTCAGTTTTTAGTAAAGTGAAAGATATTTTCAATTAATAGGATATTTTTTATTTATTTCATAAAAATAATTTCATTTTATAATCTAACATTAAAGTATAGTTTACAGCTTTGTATCGTTCGGAATTAATTCTTGGCATTCGAATTGCTCGAAGATCAAGCTGTGATCAAGCTCGCCATCTGCTAGCTCGCATCTCAGATTTACATTGCCGAACGCATCTTATAAAAGAAACGTAAATACTTCTTTTACATTTCATTGTTTCAATTTTCGTCTTCTAGAAGTTTTGTTCACGCTTCTATTACTCTTGTATTACATCCGAGTTACGCTCCGATTTTTATTTTCATCAGGGTAACGATGTCATATTACTCATAGTGGAATTATATAAGATGAATTATATAAGATGATGATTGTGCATAATGACAGTTCGAGAGTTCGATCAATCAAAATTGTACTAATTTGCAGTGTACTTATTTACAGAATGTGAATTTTTGCAAATGAACTCAAAAATTGATTAGTTAACATAGATCTCCCCACTACTTTCAATCCACTGCACATCTATGAGAATGATTCACCTTACTTTTTACACTATTCCTTTTGAAAATATTTTTAAATTTATTTTCTAGAGGAATTGAAAGCGCACTGATTGTAATATTGTGTGTGCTGGAGGAACTCATTTGATAGAAGTTTAGGTAACAATTTTTATGTAAATAATTATATAATTTATGTGAATATCTACATAATACTGAACAAATTCTGGGATGCAATAATGTTCCAATATTTCTGCAATATTTGGAATGCAATATTTTATATTTAGCTAAATATTCTTGAAATATTCATAAAAGGTTCCTAAAATTAAAAAAAAACTTTCAAGAGTATTTCGGAATATTCTGAAATATTTATGGAATGTAAAAGCAATATTTAAATATCGGTTAAAGTTAAAAATTCCATTTATATGTATATCGTTACATATTCCGAGAATATTCCATTATATATTCTGCAAAATTTTAATTTTTTCAGAAATTCCAGATTCGGTCGTCTCTGAATCACTTTTTAAATAAAATTGTACAATGAAAAAAAACGTACATGTTCTTTTATCTTGGAGTTTAATTTTAAACTGCAGTTTTGAAGTTCACTGGCGAAATCATGATGGAAAAAATCTAGCTAGGTATAGTGTGCTTTGCACATATATTTTTTAACAACTAATATCAGAATATACGACACCTTATCTACTATGTTGCCTCGGTTATTTAAATTAGGCGCATGTATTAATAAATCATTAAATTAGTACTATATTTAAATTTTTACAGTAACGCGAATTTCTAAAATCAACGATCTCATCGATATCAGAAACATTTCTGCGGATACCTTCAACATGTCATTTAAAAATTACCGTAGTTTAAATGTTTAAATCGCCGTTTAGTGTCTGCGCAAAACGAATTCATATCGAAAACGAGCATATATCTGGGTTTCTTCCATCATGAGCGAAGTGCTACAATCGTTATATTTTCTTTCAAGTGATTTTTACGAGCAAATGCTCTCCGCCACGGTCCTCTGTCGGCTAAGATGTGTATTGCTCGTTCAAGAGTGATTTTCGTGATATATATAAGAAGTATTCAACATTCTAATATTTTATCGATATTATTTTGTGATGATTCTTTCATTGTTTCGACGAATATTCCACACTTTGGGAACAAATCAAACTTTCTATAAGTATTTAGCGTTAGCTGCGTGACATCTATGCTATTCCTATAAGCGCAAAATATTCCTAGAATATTATATGGTTATTAAAAAATTAAAATAAGTTATTATAATATTTCGAAAATACTATATAACATTTTTTAATATTATGAGAGTATTCTATAGAGGTTATATGTCTACTTATATAATATCCTTAGTATTATATCTTAATATCTTTGAAATATTATTAAAATATTTATAAATATTAATTATTCTTAATTTAGTGCAATTTGAATTCATATTCCAATAACGAAAAATTCTTATCAATTTTTACTGCATTTTTTGTTGCAATTTGTGCTAAAAAACATTCTCATGATTTTAAGTATATATCCAGTTTTACAATTGCGCGCCAAAGTTTTCAGTCTTTAAACGTAACTTATACTAAAACTGTTACAACTGTTATACTTAAAACTGTTACTTTAAAGTTGTAACAGTTTTACAAATTTTGTTACTTATTAATGTTTATACAATATTAATGTTTATACAATATTATAGTACCATTAAATAATGTTACTTTTAATAATAATGCAATATTATCAGAAATAGACATATAATCTTCTATTAATATTTCGAGAATATTATTTAATATTATATTGTATAATTTTAGTACAATATTCTTAAAATGTTACATTTAAGAAATATATCTAAAATATTACTTAATATCAAATAACATTATGCGTTCATAGAGATATTACACTTCAAGAGAAAAATTCATTGTATTCATATATTTGTTTATCTAAAATAATCCAATTATTCGAGAAATATGCTCCACTAAACACACAGTAACCCAAGTAGCACACAGCACTTACAAAGTGTAAATAAAGTGCTAAAAAAGCGCATATAATTGCTTTTTTAGCACTTTGCACTGCTGTATTATTTGGGTAATAACACATTACATCAATATTACAATTTTCCATTCAATATAAATATAACATGTTGTAACAACATTACATTGTTTTGAGTAAGAAATTATATAACATTTTGTAATGTCGCCGTTAAATACAAATTATAACTTAACTAACGTAACATTACATATATTATAATTTTCTATTCAACAATGTAAATATAACATAATACATGTACATACACAGTAAAAAATATTTTATATTTGTGTTCGAAATGATCCACTCAAATCATTATTAAAATTATATTGAATTTTTAACATATCTGAGTTTTAATTTAACATAATATGATTGTTATTTGAATTTTGTATTATATTAAAATTTAACATTTCTCAGTACTAAAATAACATAATTTATAAAAAATATATATATATATATATATATATATATATATATATATATATATATAGAGAGAGAGAGAGTTTTAAAACATAAATTCTAAGAATAAGTGAATAAAAAGCATATATTGATTTAATATTATAAATGTTAATTTTATTGAAGAAATATGTTCTATACACAACTATAGTTACATATTTTATATACATACAAAAAGGTACAGATATTTTGTGTTATTTTCTTTAAGTAAATATCTATTAAATTTATTATATTACATATGTCAAATATCACAGAAGCATAGCCTAAACTAAAAATGTAAAAATTGCATTTAATTTGCAGTTAAATTTATAACATTATAAATATGTCAATTTAATACAATAAAATTTGTTTTTAAATTGTGTCATTATGCTTCTTGTATTAATTTTTTACATGATATTTGTTACTTTCTAACATATTCTTCTTTCATCTTAAATTAACACAAAAATTTGGGTGGACCGTTTGACATGTGTTAAATTGTGAAATGTGTTCAATTTAACACAAATTTTTTTATAATATTGTAGTTACATTGTTGAAGAGAAAATTATAACATTAATGTAATGTTACTGTTAGTTTGTGTTCAAAGGATTACTATGTTTAACAGAAAGTTTGTAGAACTTTGTTCATTTATTCGAAAAACTGTATATTAATTTTTAATATTGTACGTAAAAAAAAATTAATATATCTATATAGGATGGCCGATTATTTTGAGGAGAGCGTTAATTTTTTTGCAACAGATAATTTACCTTTCGCTTGCAAGAAGCAAACGTCCTTCTAGGAATTTGTTTTAAGAAATCACTTCTTCCATTCACTTTTTTTGTGTCTCCCTTCCTCGTCCCTCATTCCGCTCTACCTCTCTTCCTCGCGATGACCGATTAATTGCGCACTAATGCTCTTCCTCCGGGCGCACTCGCTAATTACAGTGATCGCCAGGACTAAATTGCAAATAATTTCGCCAGACATGGATACGTGGCTTCATATAGCACAAGTTACGTAGAGATTGCGTTGTAACCGCGATTTAATCAGAATACGAAGATACCAATTAACAGTATATCGCGTCTGTGGGCTGAAATTGCATACAAGGGATAACAAAAAAAACTCGATATTTGTATTGTGTATATTAAGATAAAATTATTTATTTCTTTTCTTCCCCTTAATTATATTTATTTATTATATTGTTGTTGTTCCACGTATGATTTTGCATCGATCGTTACATCGAATTTCTGTCATTGTCATAAGGACAATTGATATGTATAACATTGTAATAAATAATAAAATGCAAAATTTATTCTAATATATTTTCTGCTTTCAAACATGACGAAGGAAGATCGATAGAAGAATATCTGTTCTGAAGGAAAATCGGATGGGAAAATCTGTTCGGGAGCACGGATCTAATAACTTAGAAATAATCATAATCGCTAATTTCTATTTTGTGCTTCTTGCAATGTTTTTTTATTTCATCCACTTTATTGCCCACTTCGATAAGTTTGAGTTAATTAAGTATAAATCATACATGAGACGTTTGGCTTTTCATATTTTTACAAAATGGAAATTACTGTCCTAATTGAACAAAATTTGAAGTAAAGAAATTATCATTCTGATAATCAACATTTTATTATCACATATAAAGAAAAAATATTATTTTAATGATGTTTTACTCTAATTTCATTCTTTGCAATTACACAAATATTTAGCCGGTTTTCAAAGCCTAAATGAATTTTGATCGAATAAAAACATATATTAATTACAACAATTTTAATATATGGAGCTGAAAATTGCAGTGTGTGATAATTAAGGAGGATGGACGGGATAAATGAAGTGAACGCATTACGAGATATATAATATAATTCTACAATTATACCATAATACGTGTTCCATTTATTAAATTGGAGATATAATACACAAGCGATAGATAACACGTATGTATAATTTATACAGTACTTTATACAGATTGTCTCTACCTCGTCCATTAACAATTTACCTAAATTTACTGTACAGCAATGTGTTGTCAGATACTCGATAGACGTTACAAGAGACTTAGGATGCGCCTTTTAGGAAACGATCGTTTGATTAATCACAGCGCGCAAAGTAGCGAAGCGTTTTTTCTTTTCTTTTTTTTCTTTTTCTGTGTCCGAAAAACGTTCTTCGAATTCTCTTGCCCCAGGGTCCTGCTGCTGAATCTTTCTGAACACAGCGATTAACGCTTATCAAGTTCTACGACTTGCATTCTCACCGCATGTTAGACTAAAAAGCGGTTCGATGTTTACATGAAAAAAATCAATATTTTCTTCTTTTTAATCCGAAAAGCTTCGAAAATAAACTTAAAATCTAACATTTAATTTGTCTACAAAAAGACAATAATAATATATAACGAAAATTAAACTTTGGCAAATATTCTATTAAAGCAATTATATCAATTTTTATATTTTTATTGGCATAATATGAGTGTTTTAGAAAACAATTATTAAAGTATATAATTCCTACACTATATACAACCAAAGTTTGTTAAACTCTATTAAAAGAATGCTGTTATATTTCGGCCCAAAACTTATATATCATATTTAGCGCTAATCTGCGGCAAGAATACAAAAAATTTTTTTTAGTTGCACTTTTCCTTTATTTTCTTTTTTTCTTCTCTTCTGTCTCTCCCTTCGAAAGCCCGAATATACACTTGACTCATTTTAAATGCGGAAAATGTAAGGAAGTGCAGCTGAAAAAACCGAGCCAGAGTTACGAGTTTAGACGCACGCCACGTGCAATTTATGTATATATTTATATGTGTATATATATATATATATATATATATATATATATTCTCCTATTCCTCTGTATTTTATTTTAGTCTACAATAGACGATATCTACTTACTTCACTTACGCGTCTAAACCGAACGCCGTATTAAATACGTTAGATATCACATTCACGTTTATCGTATATCTACATAATATACAAAGTTCATTTTTGCGCGATTTGACGCGCAAAGTTCATTCGAACGTGTTCGAAATTCATGTGTAATTCATCTCTCAGATATATTTTTTTCTTTTACGACAGATACTCGACTTTACCTTAATTTACAGGTAAATGAAGAAGATTTTTAAAAATCTCCATCTCTTGTTGACAATTTAGCAAAGCAAATAAATAAATATTTGTTCAAAGATAAATAAATTAACTTTTAACAATAGTCTGCACTTTTCAAACAAGGGAACATCTTTAGTTGTTTTTCAGAGTTTTAATTTCTCCAGCAAATAAAATTTCTTTTCTGGAAAAGAAAATCGCTTTCCTAACAAAGGCGATTCACAAACGATCTTTATTTGTTGATAGCGAGATCATACTAGTTCAATATGATTGGTTAAATTGTTTTGTCTCGCGTTGTTTTACAGTTTCGGTGCCATTCAACATGAGAAGGTTGTAAGATTACGTCTGTATTATTAGCTATCCATGAAACGTATTTTTTACGTTTCATGGATAGATAATTTTATCAAGCACATGAAATTGAATGTTAAATGACACTATCTTCTTGTAAAATAACATATTTTTGTCATGTTTCATGAATTCGCAATACTTAATGCTTTCCGAATGATAGGAGTCATATGTTTGTGGCGCAGCAAATAATTTTCTCGGGAGCATTTTTTTTCTGAGTTCAGCGTACGTATAATTATTACGTATAATTATTTTATTCAATCGGGAATAATTCGCATCCTTTCTCGGTGACGAGTCGACTAGTTAGAACGACGTACAGATTACTAGGCCCTTGGATTTATGGTTATCCATTAACACCTTCTTGACGGGGGCTGACGTTACGTCGCGTGCGTTGTTTACCATATTTGCCGTGCGTTTGTTTGTCGGATGGATAACAAAGCCCCCGACGACTAATCTGCCATCGCATAAGCAGCTCGGCAAACCCTTCCTATCGATTCCTCCATATGCTCTCACAGCTACAGACTAAATATGCACACGCGATTGAGAGATTTTAGGGACGGTAACACGTCGCGATTCAGAAGGTGGTTGACGATATTTGGACACCGCTATATTTTCCTGCCAAACACGATAAGCAACATTGCGTAATATAGAGCAACGAAGTTGTTATGCTTGCTAAGCCGATTTTAAATCGGTGCACGCGAATTCTATTTTTAAGTGTTTGACATTGCATTATTTAAAATGATTATACGCTTTTCCTTTAAAATTTTTGAAATGGAATCTAATTTCTAAGGACAAAGAATGATAATTGAAGCAGTGTTAAAAGAATGTTAAAAGGAATGGCTCAATTGTCAATTTTTAAAAGCGAAATTTCACTTTTTAGATCCCCTTTCAAAGATTTTAGAGAGCTGTTTCATGATGATTTCATTTGAAAAAATAAATTTTAACATAAATATTATTTGATACATTTGATTGATTAATTCCGATTGCATTAGAAGCATTTATTGTACGCTAGATTCTCGTTTCTTGAAACAAGAGAAAAAAGAAAGTAGTTAAAAAGTATTATCATCTTTGTATGAAAGTGAATCAATTTTATAATAATAAATTGACATCGTGATCGCTCGCGACCAATGGAAGTCTTCGGATTGATAAACATGCTCAATTTGATTGAAACGATTTTATTTTACATTTCGAGATCAGCGTTAAATTGATCTCTATCGATACGTTCGAATTATAGATAAGTATGGCAAAGGGATATAATTTAAATTCCAATTAATGCCAAGTTATTTTTTGAATGGCAGATTCATTGCGTCGAAATTTCTGTTCAGCTTCCTTTTAAATGAAAATGTTTTTCTACTTAATAATTGCGATATTATATAAAATATTTTTCTACTTAATAATTGTTATTGTATTATACAATAATACAAATTTTTTAATTGATATGAAAAAATTAAATAAATGGTATTTTGCTTTATATGTTATAACACTTAATTTTGATTTAAGTAATTGTTTTTCGCCAGTACTTACTTTGCTAGCTTTTGAATGAATCTGCCATCGATAAAATCAAGGTTTTGCAATTCGCAATGTCTCAAAGCGAATCAAAGCACTCATTAATCGCACAGTAATTGCATGGTTATAGCAATTGGCGATTACTATTCAACCAATCAAAGCAAAGTAGTCCGATTGCTTTGCTCTAACTAGTTGAAAAATAATCCTCAATCACAATCGCGTAATCGCTGTGTAATTTTGGTTTTAGAACCGGTCAAAATTAATGGCAATCATAGTAAAGATTCAAAGTACCACAATTTTAAAAAACCACGATTGTTCTCCTTTTATACTGACTTTACTGATATAGTTGCAAATAATTTGACATTATCATCATGAAACATATCCCGTTTTGCAAATGTATGACGGATGTCCCGCAAATCGCGCGCACTTCTTTTCAGCAAAATTTTTTAATAATTTTGGAAAATCAAATTCCCTAGATCGGAAAGGCGATAATTAAACTTCTCTATTTAAATTTTTGTTTCAGTAAAAATTTGTCTAAAGTTAATTTGGAAATAAGTCCCTCCACTTTTCTTCGTATATCTCCTACTCGTAATTTAACAAGAATCGACTATCCTCGTTCTCAATCTGTTCTTTATTAAAATTTTAAAACCATTAGTTCTTTCTTTAAAATGGAGAAGACTTTCCAGACATCCCAATATGAAAACTAAATACGTCACTTGCGATGCCGCGTTAAGCGTCCGTTTAAATCACGAAGAAAGACACGCGGCGAACACGCACACTCGTGTACTCTCTCTCTCTCTCTCTCTCTCTCTCTCTCTCTCCCTCTCCCCCTCTCTCTCCCCCACCCCTTTCCTTCCGTTTTTCTCTTTCCATCTCTGCTGCCGTATAGTCATTCTGCGATCATTTCCGAGCCGACACGCGCGTTGTTCTCCGAACAAGCCGCGAGAAACCTTTCGGAATGCGCCGCCCCCGAGCCACGCCTTATCCTTCTCCTCCGCATCCCTCTTTTCCCTTTTTTCGCGCCCCCGCGTGTCCCCGGACAACCCCCGCCGCGTCGTCCTCGGCGGTTCTCAATGCCTATACTGCTGCTCGAGTTCCCTTCGCAGCCTCTTCGCGGCGGTCTCGCCACCGCCACCACCGCCACCACCGCCGCCACCACCGCCACCGCCACTACCGTCGGCTTCAGCATCACTGCAACCGTCCTCACCCTCGGCGACGACGCCCTCGACTTCCTCCTGCCGCCGCTTCGCCGTCGCCATCTCCGCCGCGTGCTTCTTCCGCCACTTCGTCCGCCGATTTTGGAACCATACCTAGAAATCCGGAAATGGATTCGTGTTAACAGGTCCATAATTAAAACATGGTTTTAATTTTTTCGATGCATTCATTAAGTTCAAGCCCAATCTCCGACCGATTATAATTTAAAATGCTTATTGAATATTCATGTTGTAGTTTTATATTAGTTGTAAAGCGATATATATATATATATATATATATATATATATAAATATAAAATAAGATAAAAAGACTGGGTCAAACTGTGTTCTTAAATCGTATATACCTATACCTAATGTAAAAACTAAATACTTTAATGTGATGTCGTATAACAAAATATATCAAATCTTCTCTAAATCTTCTTATCAATCATTTCGTCATAATAATCAATTAATGCCAATATTCTTCCCTATTACAAAAAGATTCTAATTTCATAATACCATAGTTTTCTTGGAAACCAGTTTTTTTGGAAGTTTTATCTCTTATATTCAGCTAGTTATAAATAACAAATATAATTAGAAATGATAACGAGATAATCTTCTAAATCTAAACAAGTACGTTAATTCGATTTTCGAAGAACATATTAATCCACAAAAAATAAAAATCATCGCGAACCCTTCGATTCGAATCGGTCGACGAATTATTGAAATAGTTGACTCTCGACGTCTTTAACATCGCCCACCCGTGGAGTTCATTCAACCTTTCTCGATTAATACGCTAGCCTCGACTCTAGCGGGCGTCTATAACATTTGAATTAACGGGCAAAGGTCCCGGAGAAAATTCATCGGCAACTGGCCTTCCGCGGGGACCGAAGGGAGTTGGAAACGGCGCTAACTTAAGGTGCCCCTCTGCACCTATAAAGCTCGAGATACACAGTAGGAGTCTGTGTCCCCGCAACAATGTATTTAATTAACGTAACGGGTGTCAGGGGAGCACGGGGAAGCTTCACTGTAGCGCGATTGCACCCACAAACCACCCCCGATCCATGCCAGCGTGTGGCCCCCGCTAAACTCCTCCCTCTTCCTCTTCGCCCTCGTCCTCCTTCCTCCGGCCATCCCGTCGCCGCCACCGCCGCTCTTCCGTATCCAACCCCAATCCGCAAGCTTGTTCAATGGCCGCCAAGTCGAGAGCTTAAATTAAAGATATAAGCGTCCCGGCGAGCAAGCGCGGGCGCGAAGCGGTAAACGAATTAAAAAGTAAACGGCTAGCCATAAAAGTTAATGGTTGTTCGGATGAAAATTAAAATACTCGAGGAATTAAGATAACGGAGAGGCAGGCGAATGGACAATCTGCAGGGATTGACTGCAGGCAAATGTCGGACGTAAAAAAGTAGTTTGGCCCGGCAACGAAAGTCCAATTTATATTTCATGTTGGTCTTCATAAAAAAAAGAAAAAAAAGAAAGAGAGAGAGAGAGAGTGAGTGGAAGAGACAAAGGGTAAAAGAAAGTGAGAAAAGAAGATTAAGCGCATTCAGGGTGTCATTAAGTCGCTTACCCTTAATTATAATTTTTTTAAAGAATTTTTCTTGATTTCTAATAATAAATTTTTTAAATATTTAATTCTTTTAAAAGACTCCTTATTCTTTTCTCTTTCTCCGAGATGAAACACAAATATTTTCGATAAATATTATAATCAGAGAAAAAAAATATTTTTTTTTAGATAGATGCCAAGACTTAAGATTAATAATGCATTGATTTCTCGAATAATAATATTGATATAATGTTGCTTATTCGAAAATATAAACATTATACAAACATTCCTCAGAAAAAAAAATAGATGCTTGGTCGCGAGTTTGCCTATGCACGATTGCGATTTCGCGATCGTGATAAACAAGTTACTTCCGTCTGCGAAGATTCGCAATTTCAGAGATATCGTTCAATGGATCGGAGAAACTGAGGACAATCAAAATTGATGCTAAGTTTACCGAATTCCCCTCGGGATCGTGCGAGCCGACCTAGTTTCTCTCTATTAGTACCGACCCTGTTTACTTTGCTAAAACAAACTTTAAAGACGATAAAGTACTTAGTTAAGCCCTTAATAAATTCAAATGCGATGTCCTATTTTTCCAGAATCGCAGATTGTATTTTATTAGATAAAGATTTATCACATCCTTCTTTTTCAGATAAGAATGTTCTTCTTTTTGTTAATTGCTAAATGCATGCTTTATCAAACTTATTTTTATCAAGATAATTGTTTATGAAAAAAATTAAAAATTTTGCCGGTTCAATCAAAATTATCTAAATTTTGTTCATCAGAGATGCATTTTTAATAAAATAGGGAAGACCAGGGCTTTTTCACAATTTCAAAATTAGATTTTTTAAACAATTAGTTATTATGATTAAAATATACTCATATGATAGAAAGAATCTTCTTCTACATTTTCATATCAGTAATGATTATATACATGTACTGTATAGTTTCTTTGTAATAAATAAAATATGAACATACTACATTGTAGTCAATTTGTCTCGATATGAGATAATATCATCATGATGTG
>Ga0157363_1003360_pt1 | contig 14454 bp, 15 predicted proteins | sample AttsexASBM1_FD_111477 | JGI IMG/M metagenome (GOLD analysis project Ga0157363, IMG submission 111477) | Fungus gardens microbial communities from leaf cutter ant in Ribeirão Preto, State of São Paulo, Brazil - Atta sexdens ASBM1 | ecosystem: Host-associated > Fungi > Mycelium > Unclassified ...
AATATATATATAATAATTATAAAAAGAATAAAAAATATATAAATAAATATATTTTTTTATATGTTTGTGTATATATATATATATATATATATATATATATATATATATATATATATATACACACACATAGAAAAATATGTGATCAAATATAGTATATATATATATATATATATATACCATATCTGATCACACGAGAATTAAAGTGCATGTTTAGTAGTTGAATCATCAGGGATAATTGTAATTTTTTGCAGGCATGCCCTACGATAGTCCACAGACGAAAATGATCAGGGATTTAGCGAGCAAAGTACTGTTCGCTTTAAGTTTGAATTTCTTCAACGCTGTTTTTAACCGGATATCTGCCAGGCTTCAGGAATTGCCCAATAGCGGGGATGAGAATTCAGATTATAGTGACATTGAGTTGATGCAGTATATCAATTTCGATGTCCATAGATTAACCAGACTACTGAATGGTAATTAATTATTAATCACGATCGCATAATACAAAATTTTTATTACATACTTACGCGCGCGTTCACGCGCTATTGTTGCAGAAATTATACAGAAAGTCCGGCAACTAACTGGCAAGAAGTCAGCGTATCTCGTGATTGTGAATCCTTTGGAGAAAGCTATCTGGAATTGGATGGATACGTATTCGCAGGAGTTTACCGATTTGCAAAGGCAGCCTAACGAGGATATTAGTAAGGCGTGTGAGGAGTTATTCGACATTCTCGACACGTTTGTCGCCGAGAAGAAAAGTCGCGCAGTCTCCGTTTGGCCGTTGCAGGTGATGTTATTAATACTCTCGCCCAAGGTGTTGGAGATCGTGAACGCCGACACTGGATCACCCGATTCTCCACGGTATTCGAAGAAGAAGCAGTTCATCGACAACGTGAAGCGTAATCTAAGAATGCACGGTAGCTCTTCTAGTCGCCAGTTGTCTGAGGCTGCTGCTGTCACATGCGTCAATCTCATCAAAGCAGCGACATATGTTAGCAACGATTCTGTTACCAACGTCGTCCTAATTCTGGCGAAGCAACTGATGGAGGATTTAATGAACCTTCTTTTCAATCCTTCGAAACAATTTTCACGCGGACAGAATTATAGCGCGCAGGACATCGATTTGATGATCGATTGCTACGTCAGCTCTTTTCGTATCGATCCAGTTAACAACGAAGCTATCTTTAAGCTTTGTTTGAATGTCAACTACCCGTACCAATTCGTCCTAGTCAGCTCATTGTACAAGTAAGTGTCGAAAATATTTTCTTTTCATAGTGATCACGAGAATCTTGTAAATCTTGTTGGCAAGTCTGATCAAGTTTGATGTCATATTTCAGAATCTTTACACAGCCGAGATTATCGTGGTGGCCAGAGACCAGTCTTGTATATTCATATGGCACAGACCTCAGAAATATGTTTACTGATACCCTGAACAAAATGACGCAGAACTGTAGTAATACGCCATTGCGCATGATTCATAATTTTTCTCTCAAATCTAAAGAAGAGATGGCCAATTCTAAAAACTTGTTGTTGGCGTTGGTGCGACTCATTCACGTGGAACCTATGTTAATGTTGCATGTGCGTTCTTTATTAATAAATTAATATGAGACGATCGTGAATATAAGCGTCTACAGTAGAATATCGATGAAAAATTCAAATATAACATTTGCTACTCATGTATACTTAATTAATAATTAAAAAAACATATGCATATACAGTATCTCAATAGTTGAGATATAAAATATAGACTAAATATCAATAGATAGAAAAGATACCTATGACTCTTATATTAATTTAATATTTTACAGAATTACGGCACAGCTGGTCATGAAATACAAAAGTCCACTTTAGAGCTGATTAATGGACTTGTCTCATTAGTCCATCAGCCCACAATGCCAGATATTGCCCATGAAGCGATGGAGGCTTTGTTAGAGCTACACCATCCAGATAAGATCAAAGCATGGAATCCAGAAGCGCCGCTTGATACTTTCTGGGACGCCAGTTCACAAGTCGTCTTCTCAATCTCTCAGAAATTGATTCAACATCAAATTTTCAATTACACAACTATACTCAAATGGCTTCACAAGATACTGAGTTGCAGAAATGCTTTCCTTTCTCAATACAAAGATTACGCGAATGTGGAGAGCCACGTTGTGATTAGCAAACAAGCACATGTTAAACTTGAGGTACAGACTTTTAACTATTGCAAAATATGTCCAATTAAAATTAATTTCCGAAACTTGTAATGTGTCCAGGTCATGTGTTTGATATATTTATGGAGCATAGACATAGAGGCTGTTTTGGTATCCATGTCCTGTTTTGCATTATTATGCGAAGAAGCTGAAATTCTTTGTGGCAGCGATGGAGTAGCAGTGACCTGTTTGCTTCCCAATTATCAGCTGTATTTAGAATTGGCACAAGCTTCGACCGTATTGATCTCTGGTGAGTTTTATTTCTCTAACGAGATTTTATGAGAATATTTTCAGAACAGATGGAGAGAAATGTTCTCCCAGATTCACTTGTGAATCTTTGAATCCATTTTTCTAATTTAATTAATAAAATAGTTTTATTCATCTGTAGTAGAATATTAAAAATCTTGTTATGATAATAGCCCACGGGGAGACTAGACTATATTATCAGGAATATAATTACGGTGAGTCTTTGTCTCCAATTTTGTTCATTATTTTTATATTTTTATTGTTGTTTCTCTAATAAATTGATTGTTAAATGAAGAAATTGTATTGATGCAAGATTTTAATATTTCTTTTTATTTCAGGGCGTGCCACATTACAAAAGAAAATATTATCTTTATTGAGAAAGATAGAACATTGCGTAAATGGTGTACAACCAGTACGTACATTAATATATATATATATATATATATATTTCATATTTATGTGTAATATGAAATCTATCTCTACATATACATGTAAAACAACATGATATAAATTGTATATTTAACACAAACATCAAACATAGTTTTTTCCTTAATTGACAGATTTTACGTTCATATTTTTAGGCTTGGGAAGAAACATTTAGAAATTGGGAAGCGACTTCACGGCAGTTGTCCAATTATCCTAAAAGCAAAACTGAAGATGTACAGGTAGAGCCGTTTTGTCGCGGCAATGTAAAACGGAGAGCGGCGCACCAAAATTCAGAACACGAAATGGAAGACCAAATTAACGAGTGGGCTAACATGACAGGGTTTCTTTGCGCTTTGGGTGGAGTATGTCTACAACGTCGTTCACCTAATAAACCACCAAATGGTGTATTCCCTTTTAATCCGGAGCATAAAAAGAGTTTGATAAAACAACAGGATTCTGTCTCTTCATCAAATTCTAATCAAGAAGCACAATGTTGTCCAGTGACACAATTCGTATTTAACTTATTACGATTATTAATTTGCAACAATGAGAAACTTGGTAATCAAATACAGAAACATGTAAAGGAGTTGGTCGCACACGAGATGAGTCCTGCTCTATATCCAATATTATTTGATCAGATAAAAAATTTTGTTGAGAAATTCTTCGACCCACATGGTCATGTAGTGATTTCGGATTTAAACACACAATTTATTGAGCACACTATATTTATAATGAAAAATATTTTGGATTCAACGACGGATCAACCATCGGAATATCTTGGAGTGACTAGCATCGAAGGCATGATGTTGGCAATCGTTAGATACGTCAGGCACTTGGACAAGACGGTGCACTCGATCTTAATTAAAACCAAATTATGCCAGCTAGTTGAAGCTATGATGAAGAGACGGGACGATCTTGCGTTTAGACAGGAGTTGAAATTTCGTAACAAACTAGTTGAATATTTAACTGAGTGGGTAATGTGTACACATCCTCATTCTTCAACAACTGCCAACGATATCCTAACTTATGCCACGTAAATATTTTATTTTTATTTCATATACATTTGTATGTTGAAAATAAAAAAAGTTATGACCATCAATCTGTTTAATCTTCAACTTTATATAGAGATTTGGATCAAGCTAGCATGGAAGCAGTAGGAGCATTGTTACGTGAATTGCCTCTACAACCTGAAGATTCTGATCGTGTTGATTTGATGGAAGCAAAATCTGAACTTTTTTCGAAATATTTTACGCTGTTTATGAAATTAATGAACTACTGTAACGGTCCATCATCAACAGCAAAAGACAAAGATGTTGTGCCTCGGCCTACTTTAACGACTAACAAAGTAACCATTTTGCGCAATACTGCTATTCAAGCTATGAGTAATCTTCTTAGTGCTAATATAGACAGTGGCTTGAGGCACTCCATACGTACGTAATAAATCAGTTTACATAGTTTTAATTCAAAAGTTTTCTGAAAGAATGGATTATACAAATCTAAGTCCTAAAAAACAAGTCTGTTGCTTTTAATTTTATTTACTATTTTACTTTTTTAGACAATTCTTCAGTTATTCTATCTATAAAATTAATGATTTTATCATTAAACTTTAACTTTTTTCTTACTTAGATTTGGGCTACAACACAGATCTGCAGACACGAGCCGCATTTATGGAAGTGTTGACTAAAATTCTTCAACAGGGCACGGAATTTGATACTCTTGCCGAAACTGTGCTAGCGGACAGATACGAACAGTTAGTTCAACTTGTTACAATGATCAGTGATAAAGGCGAATTGCCTATCGCCATGGCACTGGCTAATGTAGTGACGACGAATCAAATGGATGAGTTGGCGCGTGTCTTCGTGACACTGTTTGACGCAAAACATTTGTTATCACCATTATTATGGAATATGCTCTACCGAGAAGTCGAGCTAACTGATTGTATACAGACTCTTTTTCGCGGTAATACTCTGGGAAGTAAAATCATGTCCTTCTGCTTTAAAATTTATGGCACCAGCTACTTGCAAGGCTTACTCGAGCCTCTCATTACACCTTTACTGGATAATTCAACAATTCATTTTGAAGTAGATAGTGCAAGGATTGATTCTAGCGAAAATATTGAACAAAACGGTGAAAACTTAATTATGTTGACACAAAAAGTGTTCAATGCTATCGTATCATCGGCAGATACGTAAGTATAATTATTATTACAACTTACGATAAAGTCACGAAACGCTCAAATTCAAAATTTCTTTTCAGGTTTCCTCCGCAGTTACGCTCTATGTGTCATTGCCTGTATCAAGTATTATGCAAGAGATTTCCACAATCTCCGCAAAGTAACATTGTAGCCGTAGGAACGGTGATATTTCTGCGTTTCATTAATCCTGCAATCGTCTCACCCCAAGAGTCTGGTATCATAAATAAACCAGTACCACATGAAATTAAGCGAGGCCTAATGCTTATGTCAAAGATATTGCAGAATATTGCAAATCATGTAGAATTTAGCAAGGAGCAGCATATGTTGCCTTTTAACAATTTCTTAAGAACGCATTTTGAGATTGGTCGACGATTTATCATACAGATAGCATCGGATTGTGAAACAATTGATCAAACCAGTCACCCTATGTCATTCGTTTCGGATGCCAATGTATTGGCGTTGCACAGGTTGTTGTGGAATCATCAAGAAAAAATTGGAGACTATCTTAGTAGTAGTAGAGATCATAAAGCTGTCGGAAGGAGACCATTTGATAAAATGGCTACGTTATTAGCATATCTTGGGCCACCCGAGCATAAACCGGTGGATTCCCAGTGAGTTCTAAAATTATTATTCTCGCTTTGATTACGTCATCATCGTGGTGGCTAATACAATTGATTCCATGTTTGAATTTTAGTTCGCTTTTTTCTACTACTTACGTTCGCATGTCACGATGGGCGAATAAAGACATGTCGTCCACTAATTTTGAAGAAATCATGATGAAATATAATATGCACGAGAGAGAAGAATTTAAAAGTATCCAAAACATGAATATTTTTTATCAAGCAGGCACCAGCAAACAAGGCTATCCAGTATTTTACTACATTTCACGACGATTCAAGTAAGCGCAAGTCATTATAAGATATAAAATAACGGTCAAGATATAGCGAAGAATTTATCATTTAAATTTTGTTTTTTTCAGACTTGGCGAAACGAATGGCGATCTACTGATATATCACGTCATTCTAACTTTAAAACCTTTTTATCATTCTCCATATGATGTAGTTGTCGATCTTACTCATACGTGTTCAGATAATCGGTTTAGGACAGAATTTTTGCAAAAATGGTTTTACGTTCTACCTGCGGCAGCTTATGAAAATCTTCACGCGGTATACATTTATAATTGTAATAACTGGGTACGTGAATACACAAAGTATCATGATAGTATCTTGGCACCATTGAAAGGTAATCGAAAAATTGTTTTCATCGATGGCCAAGGAAAATTAAATGACGTGATCGATGTCGAACAACAAAAATTACCTGGAGCAACATTATCTCTGGATGAAGACTTGAAAATCTTCATTGGCGTCTTGAAACTATCTCATAAAGAAATGAAGGTGACCGTGAAGATCGGACCAACGACACTACAGATAACGCATATAGATAGATCTAAAGTGTTATCGCAATCCATTCTCTTAAATGATGTCTATTACGCGTCCGAAATAGAAGAAGTTTGCTTAGTGGATGACAATTCATTTGTGCTAAGCATTTCCAACGAAGCAGGACCTTTGACTTTCGCTCACAATGATTGCGGCATCATCGTTCAGAATATAGCTCACATTAGAAGTCGCTGGACTCTATCGAATCCGAACTCCTTGTCCGTTCACTCGAAAATCAGGCCTAAAGATGTGCCCGGTACTCTACTGAACATGGCTTTACTGAATCTCGGTAGTCCTGATCCTAATCTTCGAACTGCTGCGTACAATCACCTGTGCGCGCTCACAGCAACGTTTGGCTTGAAAATAGAGGGTCAATTGTTGGAGACGTCCGGTATCTGCATACCATCGAATAACACTATATTTATCAAGCACTTGAGTGAGACTTTGGCAGCGAACGATCCGCATCTCACGCTCGAATTTCTCAAAGAATGCATACAAGGCTTCAGAGAATCGACCATTGAACTGAAACATTTATGCCTGGAATATATGACGCCGTGGCTCAGCAATCTCGTGCGATTTTACAAACCCCACGACGAAAGCAAGCGGCAGAAACAAGTTACAGAGATCTTGGACGATTTGATTACGTTAACTGTTCAGGAAATTGAAATGTATCCGAGTATACAGGCTAAGATCTGGAGCACAATCGGCATGTTGCCAGAACTGATAGATTGTGTTCTCGATATTTTTCTTCAACGTAGCACACGATATGGCTTAGGTTCGCCGATGGCCGAGATTATGGCTGACACTGCTGTTGCTCTAGCGTCCGGTAATGTGGAACTGGTCGCCAAGAAAGTGATTAATAAAGTGTGTCGAATAGTAGACAAAACGTGCATGTCGCCGACGACACAATTAGAACAGCATATAATGTGGAGCGACATAGCAATCCTAGCGAGATATCTTTTGATGTTATCCTTTAATAACTGTCTGGATGTAGGGAAACATTTGCCACATCTCTTTCATACAGTGACGTTGCTCTTATGTTCTGGTAGTTTGACTATGCGAGCTTCCACTCATGGTTTAGTGATCAACATTATTCATTCATTATGCACATGCAGTTCGCCTGCTTTTTCCGAAGATACACATAGGATATTACGGATGAGCTTAGACGAGTTCTCATTGCCCAAGTTTTACCTATTGTTCGGCATCAGCAAGGTGAAATCTGCTGCTGGCACAGCCTTTTACAAACATCCGAACTCCAGCAATAAATCCGTGAATGAAAAGTGGCTCAGTAGTGATCAAAGAAGCTCGCACGGAACGCAGGACAAAGAGAGACTTTATTTACCCAATTTGGAAGTCATAACTGACGCTCTTTTGGAGATTATAGAGGCTTGCATGCGAGATATTCCGAAATGCGATTGGTTAAAAACGTGGACTTCGTTAGCGAAGAACTTTGCTTTCTGCTTAAATCCAGCTTTGCAGCCGAGAGCTCTCATCGTCTTTGGTTGTATCAGCAAAAGTATAACGGATCAAGATATGAAACAATTACTGAAGATATTGATGAAGGCGCTCGAAAGTTTTAACGATATTAATCTTATAGAGGCTATTGTTATGTGCTTAACACGATTGCAACCTCTTCTGAGACCTGTAAGTTTCTTTCCCGTTTAAAGTCTTGGAACTTCTTTTTTGATATTCAATATCAAATCTGTTTTACCGTTTTCTGTTAATTTAAGGAATCTCCAATACATAGATATTTATTCTGGATTGCCACATCCGTTCTAGAGTTAGACGAAACGTCGTTATACGCATCCGGTTTAGCCCTTCTAGAGCAAAATTTGCATACACTTGATTCGCAAGGCACTTTCGACGAGAAGGTCTGCAGAAATTTCTTCTCGAATTTCGATTAATTTTTCAATATCTCGATATGCAGAACAATAGAGAATAAACTATCACTTCTTTCTAGACACTAGAACACGTAATGATGTCAACGCGTGAACCTTTGGAATCTCAATTTAAACTATTGGATTACACCGTGGGCTTGTCCTTTAAGTCTAACTTTCATTTCGCGCTAGTTGGTCATCTCTTGAAAGGCTATAGGCATCCTACACCAACTACAGTCACCAGGACGGTCAGAGTATTGACCATGTTACTGGCAATCATAGCTAAACCTTCCAAAAGGGATAAGTTTGAAGTAACACCTGAAAGTGTCCCTTACTTAACTGGTATGTTTGATTTGAGAGATCGAGAGCTCAATATTTATATCAAGATTAAAAGAAAAATCTATTCAAATTTTATTCCGCAGCGCTAGTGGCCGTGTCAGAAGAGGTTCGTAGCAGGTGTCACATTCGACATTCGCTCGACAAAAGTTTACACGATTCATCAGGCAGTTCAGACGTTCTTGACACTTTACCATCGCGCAATACGGTGACTATCTTTTTCCTATTTATTGTAATGTAGCATACATAAAATATAATAGATGAGATTATTATATACCTACCAGGAAATGCCTGGAGCTTCTAATCCTAGAAGGCAGAAAACTTGGGATTTATTGGATCAATCAGCACTTACTCAAGCAAAACAACAAAAACAATCTGCACAGGTATAAATTATGTAATTATACGATCGCGCGCGTATGTTGTTCAAGAATTTCTTTTTTGTAAGCTACAGCGATAATTATAGCAACGCGCGTAGTTAATTCGTTGAAAATATTGTAGGAATACAAACTTTTTTGCGTCCCCGAAAATTTTACTTTTTTAAATTGTTTATGTAGAATATATCTCTCTCAAAATGTAGCACCATTCTCGCACACACAATTTCTTATTTAGCAAGTTAAAGAGAAATCACTCTCGAGCATACAGAGAGCATGAGGTTACTTTGAAACAATGCACTGCATGATCCTAAGAAAATCGATGCTCGCACGAAGTAAAATTATTCAAAGCTTATTCATACAAAATATGAACTATCTTTCTTATAAAATATTCATATGCGTAATTTGCGCGATAAATTATATTGCTTCTATTACTATTAGTAGCTTCGCTTATTGTATTTTTATGAATTGTTTGATAAAAATCTTTCACTTTTGCTAAGAAATATCTGTTCGTCAAAAAACCTACTGCCTAAAAATTTGTGTGTGTGTATGTGTGTTATCTATAAAATTACAGTAAAATATATTTATATCCATATTTATCTATCTGAAAATTTATATACTTTGAGTATCCTACTTTATTTATCTTCTTGATATAGAATTTTTCAATTATGTTTTATTTTTGAGTTTCTTGACGCACATGAAAAAAAATCAAAATTTCAGCTTTTAAGCACGAATTGAACGAAAATTGATTTCGCGTGATGGTTTTTCTATCGTTCTGCTATACTTCTTTATCCGATTCCCAGTTAATATTAGTAGACTTGTTAACATCATTTTATTCCTCCGTGCATCTCTGTTTACTCTCTTGGTGTGTGCCCGCGCCTGCCTGTGCCTGCCTGGATTATATAAAACACCATGCAACTTGTCACTAACAAGACTGGCCGGCTTTTATTTAAATCGCAGCGATCTTTGAGTGTGCCGAGCACAAAGGACGACAAGTTGACGAACAACATAGAACAACAGGTACTTTTGTTTGTTGTTATTTTTAGTAAAAATTTTTATATTTTTTTCCCTTTTTTCAAATGCAGTTTGAGATGCAGTTGTGTTTAACTATTCATGTTGGGAAACACGAAAATATGTCTTGCGACTATAATATCTTCTTAATCTTATCGTGAGTCAACATAATGAGAAATTAAAAATACTAACGTATTTATATTTTTTTTCGCTACAGAGAGATCGGAGTACGAGAGTGAGTTTAAGCAACGAAAATAACGTTTTGCTCGATCCGGAAGTGTTAACAGATTTTTCAACACAGACTTTGGTGCTGACTATGCTGGCCACGCTAGTAAAATATTCTACTAACGAAAACGAAACGCGAATTCTTTATGAGTATTTAGCGGAAGCAACTATAGTTTTTCCGAAAGTTTTCCCACTCGTGTAAGTTTTCTTAGATAAAAAAGAAATTAGTCTATTTTCAAATATTTACAACTTGCCGAATATCTTTTTGCAGATATAACTTGCTTGATGCGAAAATCATCAGTGTATTATCTTCTTGTCAAGATCAAGTAATATTAAGTGCGATACAAACGATTATTCAAAACATGATTGCCTGTGAAGACTCAAATCAACATCATTTACAACATTATTTGCAAACTTGCGGATTTCGGGGTCTTTGGAGATTCGCAGGTCTTTATACGAATGTAAGTTCTGAATTCTAGCATTTAATTCTAGAATTTAATTTGTTTTTTTTTTGTTATTTAGTTTTAATATTAAAGATCATTACCGGATTTGAGGAGCTAGTCTTAATTAATTTTAAGGTAATTAATAATACGTATAATATTTTACAATAATATATTTACAGTCTAATTGTACACATGAGAATGCTGAGTTGTTTGTTAATTGCCTGAAAGCAATGATAGAAATATTGGAAACATATTTGATACTAGAATCGAATAGTAAAGAGGAAGTTATTATCAGGAAAAGTAAACGGGCCAATAATTGTCAAACAGACAACACAGAACCTAAAACAAAATCCAAAACAGAATCCAAAACAAAATCATCTCCAGTCCAAGAACAAATTCGTGTCCAAGAACAAAGCGAAATTGACGTTCATACAGAGTGAGTATTATTTTATATTTGTATATTTAGTATTTGCTGCTTTTGTGACTTTACATAAATTATATTGTGCATATATAACAATGTATAACGGACAAATTGAATGTTTCAGTCATAATACGGATAACAAGCGAGACGATTCAGTTGATATACGTCGAGCTGAAGATACGGGTAATGATGATGGTGGCGGCCATTCACATTCTTAGCAATTAATTTATGATACTGACAGACAGTGTGATAAAAGTGTGCATAAAAGGCAAAATAATCGAAAGTTGCAACGACAAATGAGGTGTACGAACTCTAAATAATCGCATTGTAAATATAGGTAAGATATCAATGATTTCATTAGAAGGCATTATTATCTGCTTATTCAGTATTTATTAATTGAGAAAGAAATTTACCTGCTAATATTTTATTTTGCAGAACCTCGCACACATTTATCCCCTATTTCTGCTGCAACATGTCAAGTTTAGTACAATACCGTCAGTTTAGTACAATGCCGTCCACGATGTAATGAGCCTACAGAAATGGAAGTCAATGAAAGCTACATTTCTGAAGAATCTTACTTTATTTTTATTAGCGTTCATGTGTTGACGACTTTTTAAGTTCTGTTTAAGCTTGTGATTATTTTGTCAATGAATCGTACTTGCTATTTTAATGTAATAGTGTTGCTACGAGATTTAAATGAGTATTATTAGCATATATGTTGCCAGCATTTTTACAACGAAGTTGGAAAATTTGTGAGCATAAATTTTCTCGCTATATAGCGTAAAATCAGACTTCAGCAAATTAGCATATAATATTTCGTCATAATTTTATCAATATTTACAAATAGAAAATGATTTATTTATGATATGCAGTCAAATTTTTGTCAAAATTAAATCAGCAACGAGTATATTGTTCGATATTTTTCTCATAATCATATGTATAATTTATTGACTGGTTCTGCCATGATCGCAATACACTACACATATACAGAATCTCAATGATGCACAGTGAACCAATCGCGGAAAAAAGTATATAAATAAAAATTTAATAATCATTGCTCGCAATTTTTTGTTACATAGAAATATATATTTAACATAAGGCTTCTACCACAAAAAAAAATATGCATATTGTTTACGATTTATTTTTAAGTAATTGATTGTAAAATACCGTAAATAATTATATATTTTACTTACGAAAGAGTCTCTGTTGATCTAAGGGCTTAGAAATGCGGTTATGCTAGACCTAACTTTTTACGCAAGGATCGTATCGCTCTTTCTCGTATGTCGTTGCATATAGATCTCATCAATGCAAAGATGATTTGGACCAGTGGCGCCTGTCGTCTCAAGGCGTTCGAAGCTGCGGGACGAATAATTTCTAGAATCCTATCAAGAGAAACACCAATATAAGTGTATATTGTCTATCACTTATTAAAGTACAAAGCGAGACCAAGCGATATTTTCTCTGTATTGTAAGCCGGGATATTTTAGTAATAAGGAAAAGGGAGAGAACATCGAATGTGTAAGTCGATACATCTCGCACATCTTGTATTAGCAACATGAATACCAGGTAAAATGCTAGGGATCGTGTTAAAATAGTATTTTGATGTACGTATCGCAAAGAGAATATTCGTCCCGTTTTTATTTAAACTTCATTTATTTATTTAGATAATTTTCTTTCTTTCGCCATAGCAAGTGTGACATATATAAATAATGGATATCTCAGATTGAGAAACGTGGAAATGATATTTTTGTGCGGTTATGCAAAATGAATAGCAGCTTCTCAACGGCACTAGAGTGATTGTTAAGAGTTTGAGAGATGTATTTGTACATAGTGCGCGAATCGTATGATGTTTGTACAATCGTGGCGACTAAGTTTTTGTGTTCATCTGTATTTTTAGACAAGTTTTTAGAAATGCGCAAAAAAATGCGTCGTAGAAAATCAATAAATTTACTAATTAATGTGTATTGATTTCTACCGAGCTTTTTCCGAGCTTGTACTTAACATGAATGAATTTACGTTCAAATCATTAATTACTATTACATGAGCTTTGATCTTACTAAACGTGCGCTAGTCATATTATAAATATTTTAATCGAAAAGAGCTCGAAGTAAGTTTTTTACAGCGTTTTTTGTACACATAGTTTTTATTCCTACTGATTGTTTATTATATAAAAATGTCAATCTAGTAATCATCGTGACATGTATAAGCTGATTTTAAATATTCATAACTCACTAATTTACAATAATTCGCGCAGTTCGGATTTGTTAAGCACAACCGTAACTGCCGTATGATCACGAGTCTTGTTGTCTTTTACCAAAGGTCTTTTACCTAAATCGGCCTAGGCTGCATTAGATAAGGCGATTAATTTACTACAATTAACAATAAGAACGATAGATCATAATCGTAATGGCTTAACATGTATGCGTTGTATTCGGATTTGTCATCAGTTCAGCATTTTCCTTTCAGACTTCGTGTTTTTCCTTTTCGCAATATTCCTAGAGCACGTATTACGATGAAACTGTAAATATTAAATTTTAGCGTGTAAAGATTGATGAACAACGAGGTGTATGTCGGACTAGTTTAACATAAATTTATACTTAAAAAAAAGAGAGAAATTTATGCGCATCTTTCTGGCTTTCATGCAGCAGATTCTCAGATAGCCAAGCGAGATTTAGCATATCAACAAATTGATGCATGTATTGTTTTCAACTTGTTGACAATTTGCTGTCATTGGAATGTAATGCTGAGTTAGCATCAGAAGAGCAAATAGATTTCATGAGTTTACGAAATTGTAAGAGTATACATTGGAAAATAATAAACTCGTCACGTTGACAGCAAACTGACGGCATTTCAGCAGTTTATTGAATTCTAAGGAAGACTTTATGTGACATCAGAACAACAGACAATTTGTGGAAACACCTTGATTTTAATTTGATGATTGAATGCGGAATAAGTGACAGCAAAATGGCAACATATTGCTCTTATTTGGCTATCTGGATTTGTTCACGTCGCATACTCGAACGTGCTCCTAGCATAGGTCTACTCACTACAACACGCTCGTTAGAGTGACCAAGAATTATAGTAAGAGCATGTTAGAGAAAGTGACGCAAACAAATGTAGCTTTATTTATAATATAATTTACAATTAAATAAAATAAACGAGAGAGTTATCGATTTTTTTATCGTGCGCATATTTTTTCGAATGTATTTTTTGATTGTATAATTTCGCATATATATAATTAAATATATTCAACTTGCCAGTTATAAACTTTCGTACATA
>Ga0157363_1003361_pt1 | contig 14453 bp, 14 predicted proteins | sample AttsexASBM1_FD_111477 | JGI IMG/M metagenome (GOLD analysis project Ga0157363, IMG submission 111477) | Fungus gardens microbial communities from leaf cutter ant in Ribeirão Preto, State of São Paulo, Brazil - Atta sexdens ASBM1 | ecosystem: Host-associated > Fungi > Mycelium > Unclassified ...
GCTTTCGAAACATGACGTATATCGGGTTGCGATTATCGAAACAGCATTGATTGCTCGCAGCATTGAAAACTCGCGAGAACTGATATGTTCGGGAATTCGCCCATCACTTTGATCGGCATTTCCGATAAAAATTCATCCAGGCTCAGCACTTTTAACAGATCAAATTAATGATCACTTCGCGGAGCGACTGATCGCGTTCTATGAACCAAAGTGTCGCGAAAACTGTCATGGCGATCAAGCGGGTGCATTTTCAATGCACATTTCGTGATAAACGATATAATGGATAAAAGTTGATTGAAATGGATTCAGATTTTCAGAAGTACGCAAATAATTTTTAATCTCAATGTACTTTCGAAAATTTGAATCTATTTTTATAGGAATTGCATAAAGTACATTTCGATGCCTTTCAATCTAAAAAAATTCAATTTTTTACGTGCATCATAAATACTGCTAAATTCAAAATTTTGAATAGGAAACACAGTTTTTTAATTCAATTGAATCTAAAAAAAAAGTAAAAGTAATAGATTGTGAATACTATATGCATTTGAATAATTCAAATGGATTAAAATTTCAATCCATTTTAATCTATTATTGGAATAGGATACTTTCAATTTTGAAATCTGATACAGTGAATTCAGATTTATATTTAAAAAGCAAAATCAGTATATTTTTTTCGAGTAAAGAAATAATTATTCTTATATTCAGAATGCTTTAGAACGCGAGCTTGAATCGCCCGAATTTTATCAATTTAAAACTGATAATAAATGTAAATTTTTATTGGGAATATTGATTAAAGCGACGGACGTTCTTCGGAATATATTAATTTTTGCGAATTTTCGCCATTTTTTTTGTCAATCGCGATCGCGATATTGCTGCACGTTTTCAAATTAGCATGGATATTTCAATGAGTAAAGATTATAGATAGATGCCAAAAACACATGAAGATGATTCTTATATTTTGTCAAGAAAATCGAAGCATAATTGATAAACTCTTTTTAAAATGTAACATGTTATAAATGTAACATGTTATAAATTTAAGTGCTTTTAATTACATTACCTTATAATTAATGGATACGATCAATGTGATGCTGCAAATGCTTTGAAGCATTTTTTAAATGATTAATTCATAAAATATTTTTTTTTTATTAGTCAACCAAATGTTTCAAAGCATTCATAGCAAAATTTTACCGCACCTTACATCCTAAATTATATATTCAATTAATTATATTATTCAATTATATATATATAAATATAAATATGTATATAAAAGGAGTATAAATGATTTATAGAAAATATAAAAAAATAGATATATAATTATATCTAATTTTTTGTTTTCTATAAATTACGTAGAGAATAAATATTGTATAAAGATAGATGTATAATAAAGATGGAATATCAAGATCAAAAATATCAAATCATTATATGTAAATATGATGTGATGTTTTAAATGCAAATGTGGAGTAATTCCAACAAATAAGATCCATGCAACCATGTGTAGTATTACTTATATAATGATTTTCTATTTATACAATGATAAATCTATTATGTACAAATTAATTGAAATGTCATAGTAGTGATGGCGATCTTCTATTTTGGAGGAAATATTTCAGATGATTCGATTTTTTTTACATATAATTTTATATGAGTACGTTATTTTCCAGAAACTTAAAGGCTGTGCAGTCATGGATCGATTTCGTGTGAAACTTGCTGTGATTAGGAATCATGTCAACACAATGTAAATGTTCTCTCACATAGTTTCTTACAACATTATTTAATCTTATAATAATTATTTTAATGATATATGCAATGGCATTTCAAACGAGTAGCAATGGCGACGTTTTTATCTGAAATTATATTTTAATGATTTTGTTTTAATACAAACAAGTCTTAATCACATGATTAATTTACAAATATTCACATAATGAAGTACAGGATACTTTTCAAGTTATACTATTAATTTATATAAGAAAAAACAAATAGAGAAACTTGTCAAAAAGTCTTGTAGAGCAGTGTTATAGCTAATTTTGATATTGAATAAAACATATACATTATTGTTAAAAAGAGTAGAGATCGTAAATGAGATATTCTTTGAATTATAATATACATTTACTATCAGATGAAATATCAGGTGTTATTTACATTAGAATAATGGGAGAGGTATTTGGACGAAAATAAGACTTTATAAAAAAATGTTTGCAAAATACATGTATATGATAAAACATTAAATTTCTCATTATATCTTCTCAAGAATATAATATGTGTATGTGTGTGAATGTGGTGTTTAATATACTATTATTATTTCACAGTTTCTTAAAAGTAAATTTACATTATATCACTAGTTATAAATGTTCACTTATGCAACTTATCAAATATTTAAACAGTTCGAAGATATATAATCTGAACTTTTGTATTTCTATTTATAATAAAGGAAATATATTTTCGAGTTAGTAAATAAATAATCTTTCAAATTTTATGATTCAGTCATAAGTTTCAAAGCGAAGATCTATAAACACAATCGATAGAGCAATCATTGTATTCAATATCATGAAAACTATTAGTCAATATGACAAGTTATATTTGACTAATATATTTCTTGTGATAACAAATAAGGAGTAGATTTTCAAAACGTGTTTTATCCAACATTCATAATTTTCAGAAAAGAGAAAGAAAGCCACAAGAAAACTGTGAGCCTTACAAAAAATAATAAAAATAAAATAATAATATGCCAATCAGTAAGATGTAAAATATTCAATAAAATTGCTAAACAGTTGTTAAAAATGTTACAAATACATTTTGTTTGTCTCTAAAGAACATAATTCGAATATCAAGATTTTTGCAGCACATAATTTATTAATAATATAAATTAATAATATAGAAATGAATAATATAGAATTTTCAGAACATCAATGGAATAGCTTAAAATATGAGTTTTTCAACAATAAACACCATCTTTAACTTAAAAAACGAAATTTTGGACAAAATATATTTTGTCCAAAATCTGCTTTTCAAATACATACGTAATCATAAATACATAATCAAATACATACTTTTATCAAAAATCTTTATATAGAATTTGAGCTTTTAGTTTCTCTGATTTATGCTCGCCTTCTGATTTATAATTTTATCCAATTTATTATAATTTTCTTGTATCTGTTTAATTCTTTGTTCATTAATTATATTAATTTAATTAATATATATAGCCATTTATCAATTATTTTAATTGTTTGAAGTTAATATTCATGAGAATCATGAAGCTATCATTTAAATCACAAAGTATCTTATTATAAATCTATATAGTAGAAAAAGTATAGAGAAATATGGAAAAGTTTCAAGAAGAATGTTTTGTCTTTGTAAAATACTTGTTTACGCAATATTTAATTTTTAAAATATAAACTTATTCAATCTTTGCAATGCACTATCACGGAATTCGTTTATCTATAACTAATTTGTAATTCTTTCTATTTATTAATGCTCTGTATTGCATAGAGAAAAATACTATGTGACACGTAATAATTGTATATGTACGGCGTAAATAACTATCTATAATTATGATTATCTCGTGATATTTCATACATAAAAATTGTATAACAAAAAAGAAATAATGAAAGAATTCGTAAACGTTGATATGAAATGATCGATGTCATATGTTATCTGAGGCTACTTCTTCAATAGTAGCTCTACACATTGGGCATTCAATCAGTTGTTTTGAACACTTTTGGCAAAATCCTCTGTATAAGATAAATCAATTGTTATATATATTCTTGTAAAAAATTGTTATTTTATGACTCGAATTTAAATACAATTGTATTACCTATGATTGCATGGTAATAACCTCACAGATGCCCTCTGATCGAAACATAATGTACAGGAATCTTCTCTAACACTGAGCCTTCGCAATTGATCCAGATATATGTGTCTAGGAAGTACAATCTTATCTTCTGGTTTCAATGAAGCATAATCGTTAAATTTCTGAAATTCTCGATCAGTAGGTGGGTATTTAAAAGGTACATGTCCAAAATTAAATAGGCATTGTTGGAATGACATGAAACTAGCCGCTGCAAAGAATCCAGACCTAAAAATAACCATATCATTAGAGGCTTTGTTTATATTTTGATATTCATGTGATAGAAAATCATTAAAAAAATATACATATATACCTTACTGTTTTAAATACTTGAATACATGGTTTAAGTGGTATACCATTGATAGAGAATACTATTTCTAGTTTGTTTAAATCCAATAAGCAACCCAAGATGTCACCAGATTTCCAACATGGTCTGTCATGAAATTTTTCACTTCGTGCATTATACCAAATCAGTCTGCGACAGCCATCGTAGGCCAAAGAAAATTCATCATCTCCTATACCATATCCCTCCTATTGAAACATGGCAATTTTTATGGAGTAATAATACTATATATACAATAAGTTTATAAATAAAAAATACTCTCAAATATGAATATTTACATGATTTAAAAACGTGCTATCTTTTGTGGCCCATCCAATTTGCATAACTCCTGTAGTTATTATCAATGTTTCATAATACCATATTCCTGAATCTACTTGAAATGTACATCGTACACTTTCAAAGGAATATGCATCACATCGTGCCTAAAACATAACAATTTATTATCATTACAATACGACAATATAATCTCCACTAGCAAGATATAGTACAACAGAATATTTACCTCCAAACCATCAGGTGATATTTTCAGGTACTCGCTTACATCTTTCGTATTTAACATTACATTAATACCAGTTACATCGACGGAGTCGTGGGAATATTTTCTACCTTCCATTAAGACTAAAAAAAAAAAGATTCGTAAAATACACCTTTTTTTTTACTTATTAAATTGAGCAGATAAATGCATTTAACGAAATTATATCATATTTACATAAGTTATCTAAACACCACTGTGCACAAAAACCAACTTGTCGACGAACGTAATGTGTTTCTGTAACCCATTTTTCTAATTCTAATAACGGATTTTGTTTTTCTGCCATAAGACGTTTCTTAATTGTTACTTTATTTTCACCTGTTGTACATATAAACAATAATTAATTATAACAAAAGACACAAAAGATTTATATTAATGAAATATTTTTTTTTACTTGTCTGTGCAAACTTCTCTAGTGCTATCAAAGAATATAACATTACATAAGGCTCAACATCTTTTCGCTAAAAAAAAATAAAATTATATTAAAAATTATTGAATATTAATACGTCTAAACATTAATTAAATAACATACTAGATTTGAAACTAGATAATCTAAAGTAGCATCAGATAATATCGCAATACTACTAGGACCAGCAAGTTTCTCTGCAATACAACCAAGTACTACGCATATATTACGTTGCTGTGTAGTTGTAATTTGTATTTGTCCAAGTTTTTGAGGCAATTGAAACATATGTGATAATCGTAGCACAGAATCCTACAAAACAAAATAAAAAGAGTTATCACTGCTGCTGCTCTTGTTTTTTTTTTTTAGCAAATTAAGATGCTGGTAATAATAAGAATTACAAATAAATTCTAACCTTTGAAGGCAAAGGGCAATCATCTAGTAACAATATTATAACTGAAGGACCCAATGGATTGTTCATTGGAATAACATTGACCATAGAACTAACTACTTGTATCCAACCATCTTCCTTGTCCGCAATAGCATTCAATTTTAACATTGCTGGTGGTGGTTCATGATCACTAAACATAAGCAATGCAAAAAAGCATAGTATAAGAAACCGATACATATCATATATTACAATCATCAATTACTTACTTGTCTACCAGAGTATCAAGACTTCCAAGAGTCTCCAATACGAGTTTATCAATGTGTGACGATGTAGGAAATTTAAAGGAAGAAGATGCTGAATCGCTACACGAAACTATACTTATGTTTGGTTCCGGTATTATGGTATTCTGAGTTTCTGCATGATTGTTTCTGCCATATGTTTCAATGTCATATATCCCTGGAGTATCTTTACACAAACAATTGCCCATTCCCACTAGTTTATTAGAATTTCTTTAGCGAGTTATTGTGCCTGTTTAGGTTACATTTACAGAACAGTGATACATCAATCGTACTATCAAATCTCGCATCTGACCAGGCTGAAAATAGAACTTGAATGATAAATGCTTAACAAAGTATACATTTAAAAATCATGCTACTTACCAAAAAGATAATATCATGATAAGTCATATCCTTTTACCATGTGTTATAATGATAATATTATAAGCGTCTTTTAACTGCTTATCTGCATACATAACTCTAACATTACAATTTTATGACTAAATGCAAGTTAAACACAACGTTATTTCTCGGTTTAAGTTTTCTTCATTAAAATTTGCTTCTTTCAGCTGGTAGACTGTGTTTAATCATAAATGCTCCCTTCGCTTTTTGATCTGTCACGATAAAGAATTAAAGAGATTAGATAAAAAATGACATGTTTTTTGTAAATCAATGTACAGATGTTTTCTCGCAATTTTACGAAAAGATATAAATATGCGTGTCTCGATTTGAGAAATAATGGGATTGAGAAAATAAAATTTTTAGAATCGCAAAATAACGCGTTTCAGTATCGGATCAAAAGTATCACGAAATCGAATTGAGAAACGTCGCCTTTGAGGTTATGTGCTTGTTATTCCATAAATAGCGATTTTACCATGTAGTACAAAAAGTGAGACATACGCGTCTTATAGCGTTTGATAATACTCTGTCGATCTCGCGTCACACAGTGGCAAGTACTTTCGGTTCATACTTTATAGATTTTACGAATGGCCCTCGTAATCTCGACGTGACACGTTATCGAATCGTACCGCAGCCGTACCCGTGCAGATTGTACCGTATCGCATTTTGTGTTCGAGACGCACGCGTACAGGATCACCGAAATTCCGAGAGATTCCGCGTAGATCGACAGCCTTTCAATGCCATTTCTCGTCGTAACGATTGTTCGACGTCAACGTCGATATATAAGTTGATCTCGCGCACTGTGAAAAACGGCCGTCTTTTCTCATTCGAAGCGAACGAAAAGACGAGTCACTGACATAGTACGTATATATTATAATGTCGTGTATACGTGAAAGATTAAAATTTGCAAAAGCCGGTAGCTCGTGAACTTTAAATAAACTTTTGATTTCTCGCGAATAACAAAGCATTCAGAGCAATAAGTTTTATTGTATATCCTTCATTGTTTTCATCTGCGGTTATAATATTCTTATAAACAAAGGTTTGATGCATAAATATGTATGACGTAAATAATAAATATTTATAGAATTCTACGTGAGGGACGCGCTCTATTGTGAAATGTTTCTCTCGGTTTTGCTAAACATACGTGTGACGTATCCTCGTTCTCGTGTAGCAACTCGATGACATTTCACCGATTTCACGTCTATGAAATATCTATCCGTCGCGACGCAAACGGTTAAGCGGCGTTACAAAGTTCGCGCGGTTTCTCGCATATTCGCTCGTTATCGCACGCGATAATTCCGTTCGACTATCGAAGTCGCGAGTACTCGCGGTCCGTTCTGACACTGTTCAAGACGAACTTAACGGCGGAACGGAGCGAAGACGTCCTGTTTTTGAATCTTGCGCTGGTTACGGCACGCAAAGTAAATCATCGGGGCTGTGCAAGATATTCCAAGTCCGAGTCTCACGATCGTGCTCACCGTCATCATTGCGTCATCGCGGTACCCCTTTTTCTCTTTCCAGGATTCCCCGGGATACGTAACGTTATCACATGAGGAAGACGACCAGCGAGTGTCAACGATCAATAGCGATACGAAAATGACTTGGTGACTCATATGCTCGGAGTTTTGCGCGAACCATGGTGTCCGGGGACAACGAGAGGCTGCTACCTGAGCCTGAGAGCTACGCCAAGTGTTTTTACGATCTCTTCAAGAACATCGCCGAGGCGCAGAGGTATGACGAAAGTGTGATGTATAACCTCTCCCACGATTTGTTTACCTGACGCCGTTGTAGATGACTTTGCCGCCAATCGGTTTTTTTTGCCGCTCGATCACTTGACGTTTCCGTGAAATTGTGCAATTTGGCCGAAAGAAGAAATTTTTAATTGACACGGCGGCGTTAATTCGCTCGCGTTTGTAAACGTAGAACGTAACCTCAAATTTCTTATTTATTAAAGAATAATTTGTTTGTCTATTCCTTTTTATTTCTTATCCGAACCTTTTTTATGACTTATTAATTTTGTTAAAGATACAGTAGGAATAGTTCTTATCTTATTTATCTAAATAATAAAATAATAAAATGTTTAGTCACAGAATAATTTTCATTTAAATTTTTTTACAAATGGAATAATAAACAGAAATATTTTTTGTGATACTTTGATTATTATAATTTAATTATATATTTGTTTATAATAAAACAATTTTATTATAATTTTATTATAAAATAAAATTGTGTATGCAGTACTGTAAAAAATATATTTTATGTTCATTTTATGTATGTCAATTTAAATAAAAAACTTAATTAAATTTTCTAGGAATAAGGGAGAATGGAGAAAGTGTAAAAAAAATAAAACTCTTCGCAAACGAGATAAGAAAAAGGTACCGGAAATTAATAATTCTCTTATTTCTTGTAATTTCTAAGATAAAACATATGATATTTTTTATATGCATTATAGATTGATTTAAATGGAGAATTAAATTATAATAATCCACCAGAGATAGAAACATCTTGTAATGCCTCAGCATTTGCTGTGTTTGCTAGCGTGAGAAATGCTATTTTAGAAAAGCATGCAAAACTGTCAACTGAAATTTATAGAGCATCCAATTGTAACTCTCCACCACCAGACCTTAGTGACACTATAGATACAGAAAGCGATGATGAAGATAGAATATCGACTATACAAAATTTACCAAAGGTAAAAGCAACTTAAAAAATTCATGAATTTCTATATAATGTAATTTATTTATTAATTGTTTTCATATCGTTGTGATATTCATTTGTTAAAAGTTTTTGTATGTTGTAATTTTTCTTTTTCTTTAATATATATAAGTAATATAATTTATTTGTGATATACATACAGCTATAAATAATTTTTTAAATAAAGATTGTAGGTATTGGTTTAAGAAGTGTTTTTACATTAATGCGAGAAAGTAGAACAATCGATCCAATTTTATGTACAAAAGCACTGTCGGCTTTATTGGACGTTTTACAAGGGCAATTACCAGAAGGCCTCAAATCTGAACCAGATGACGTCATTGGTTTGTATTTTTAAATTATTGATCTTTTTAATTGACAAATTTCTCATAATTTATCTTTTTCCAGATCCATTATTTGATCTGTTACTGGATCTTGCAACTTCTCATGGTCCTGAGTCAGCCGCTGCCAATGATGGCAGTCACTTGACAGCTGTTGCTTGTGCTTGTTTATTGAGTCTTGTAGTAGTCAGAGGAGATACTGGACGGCTATTGGCAGCAATAGCAGCTCTGCTTATGTCTCCTAGAGCATTAGCAATACAAAATATTCAGGTATCTTACCGCCGATAAATATATTTGTTGCATAATAAAAAAATGATGTATATTTTAATATTATATATTTTAATTTTTTTGCATTTTAGATGCCATGTGTGTTAACGTCTCTGCAGAGAAGTGTTCATGCTGTATTGTTAGGCAAACTCATGAGACCAGATTGGATTACATATGGCGTTCCTAAATGTTCCAAGATATATACCTCTATGCTTAAGTTACCAAATGAGATGAACAATATGGTATTGAATGAACGTAGTTTTGTAAGTGATGGAAAGTATTTATATCTGCATACATCTCGTGGTTTACTAAAAATTGGAAGTGGCCACAGTGGTACAATATGGGGACATATATACATACATAAAGCAGATTTTTATCCGACGGAAATAGGGTGGCTCGGTTATGCTAATGTTAGTTGCACGTAAATATTTATGAGTGCATTATTTAATATGTAATAAATACTTGACTTATATGTAATAAAATTTTACTTTACAGAATTCATTATATTTTAAATGTGCACCTAGAAAACAGAGTGAGTTATTAATTATTGATGCAGAAACGCTTATAGTAACAGGAATTGCTGTGTTAGAAGGAAAAGATTGGTCATCCTCTGTCATGTTCTCCGATGGCGAAAATTTAGGAATGATAACTGCTGGCAAAGATGTAATTAATATAATTGTATATCTAAATATTGTTGTATTATTTGATATATTCATTCATTTTTTATCTTCTCTCAACAGGAAGGTTTCGTAGTACGTACGATAAATACACTGAGTAATCCTGTGACAGTTGCCTCTGAATTACCATTAAAATTGGCAAGAAAATGCGTAGATATATTTGGTTATGCAACATTTGATGAAGAACAAGCAATACATATTTTAAATCCGGGATACGACGATGAAATTGCAATAGTTACAGCAGGAAAGGAATTTGGCTTACTTAAAACAGTGTCTGGTAAAGTAAGTATTATATGAGAGCTATTTCAAGCAGTTATTATGATCACTTAATATTTTTATATATAAATATTTAACACAATAACAATATAAATATTTAATTAAAAATTTTTTATAGTTGTTATATAGCGGAAAAGGAACTTGCTTAGGCATGAAGAGCAATACCAGGCCTAATAGATGGTTGGAACTTACCTATGGTAAAGTTCCAAGGATTACACATTTTGCAGCAGGTCATGATGGTCAACATGTCGTTATGGTAATGGAAGATGGTTCTGTACTATTTGCTGGCACTGCTAGACGTGGGGAAGATGGAGATAGTAGTAAGTTTACTATTACAGTAATATTGTAATTTATAACAAGACTGCTGCAACTATTTCTTTTATTTTAAGATAAAGCTCGTAGGCAACCAAAACCAGTAAAACCAAAGAAAATGGCAAAAGTAGAAGGTCAATTTATTGTGGATGTTGCTTGTAATAATGGATCTACTGCTTTAGTCACAAAAGATGGTTCTCTATTAATGTTTGGTAAAGATACGTTACATAGTGATCCAGTGACAGGGTTAGTTACCGATTTAAGGGACATATGTATAATTCGCGTATCATTAGGAAAGGCTCATGCCGTCGCGTTGACTAATAAAGGACATCTATATACATTCGGTATAAATAATAAGGGACAGTGTGGTCGTGATTCTACAACAGTGCATACCGTGAATAAAGAAATGTCGGTAGTTGCAATGGAAATGGGTACAGGAGAAGATGAGTTAATAATAGCCGAAGAGGAGAGTGTAGATCCTGCGGAAGATTGGGAAGAAACGAGAGGGATGTGTCCTCCAGGGCAACATCAATGGAGGCATCGCGTTTGTATGGTTTGCACGATATGCAGAGAATGTACCGGATATAGCATATCATGTCTGAGTAGTATACGTCCCGATCGGAATCCCGGTCAAGAATGTGGATGTGGCGAAGGAGACAGTGGATGTGCGGAATGTGGATGCTGTCGTACATGTGCAAGAAAGAGTTGCAGCAACGGCATATCAGGTTCCAACTTTCGAGAATATCTGCAGAGACGATTGGGTGAGATAAAGCAACGGCAAAGAAGCAAAGCAGGACCGAGTGCTGTTAAGTATGGAGTAAAAATCAAGAGCATGAACAATCAACGCGCAGCTGGCCCCAGTATCGTGCAAAAGGGATTTCCAGAAAAAGTGGCATTGGGATTAGGAGTTAATCTCGCAGTAGAGGAAGGTGTCGGTGGTAGCGATGTAGAACGAGGCGATGCGGCGAGAATTGCCAGTATATCACCAGCCAGAGTTCCTATTCCTAGCGACAGTCCTGTGATCCAAGTGTCCTGTGGTTTGCATCATACAGTGTTACTTTTGCAAAATGGAGAAGTATATACATTCGGTAGTAACATATACGGTCAATTAGGTGTTGGAGATTTGGTAGCACATGCAGGACCGATTCAAGTTAAATTGCCGACTATTGCTATTCAAGTCGCTGCTGGTAGTAATCATACTGTTATACTCACATCAAAAGGCGAAGTTTACACATTTGGTGCATACCAAAAGGGACAACTCGGTATGAATTGGTGGAACGGTCAGAATGAATCTACAAACACTACTCAAGCGAATCGTCGTACTGACCGTTCTCAACCATGGCACAGCTTTCCAAATGTAGTACCAAATATTGGTCCTCGGTGGGGTAGACGAGCAACGTGGATTGGTGCTGCTGGAGATCAAACCTATGTTAAAATAGACGAAATAAATTCAATTAGTTTGACAAGAAGTACTGTTATGGCGAATAAAAATTGTATTATCTTAATACCCCATCAGAATGAGCATGCAAATTCTTTTAAGAGTCTCGTGATAAGCAAACGCGACGGAACGTGTAATAGTTACAGTGGTGTGGATCAAGTTGATTTCAGCAATTGCGCAGCATGCTTGGATCCTTTATACAACGTTATTTGGACCTTCAATTCAGCAAATAATGAAATAAGCTTGTACAATATAATATCAACTGAAGCTAGAGCTATACCTGGTTTAGAAGCTTCTATACTTAATCCAGGTTTAGCGCTTCCGATTGTTTCATCTTGTTTTCTAACACGTTCTCAAGCCGCGATGCATTTATTAGCTTGTTTGGATACATTAACGCAAGCTCAAGATGAAAACTTATTGATAGTTGAAGAAAGTGAATGTAATCAATCGATGCATAGCAAAGTTTACAGTCGTGAAGATTATGCTACTGTTAGCAGATTTGAAAGCCATGGAGGAGGATGGGGTTATTCAGCTCATTCGATCGAAGCAATTAGATTTATGCCTGACACGGACATTATATTGGGAGGCTATGGTTTGTTTGGTGGTCGAGGTGAATATACTGCGAAGATTAAACTATTTGATGTCGGGATTGATGGTGGAGACCAAGAGAACGATGGCGAACTTCTCGCAGAGACAGAAGAGATTCCGTACGAATGTGGTCCAAGACAGAAATATTCAATATTATTTGATGAACCTATATCATTGCAAGCAAACAGATGGTACGTAGCATGGGCTAAAGTTGGTGGACCTTCCAGCGATTGCGGTTCTGGCGGACAAGGAATGGTCACAGCAGAAGATCAAGTCATGTTTTATTTTAAGTCTTCTAAAAGATCTAACAATGGCACTGATGTTAACGCCGGACAAATTCCACAATTATTATATCGTATTGTCACACCTGAAAATCAGACACCAAATAGGCAGAGAGACCAAATTGAACCTGTCTATGTTCTGAAGAGAGAATTCAGTAGGACTGTCACGAAGGAATGCTTCCAATCCTTGATATCTCTCCTTCAATGGAGTTGGAACACATTGAAAGCAATACTGGCCGATATGGCCGTTCATATCGCATCATCGACTCACGCGATGCTCGAAATGGAACGATTGGTGTACATAAGCAAAGCCAGTTTAAGACTGCTTAGAACATATACCAATGAAATCTATCCCAATTATGTTATTAAAAAGACTCCTCCCGAATCGGTGCGTTTGGCAGAATGTATAGGTGAAGTGCGAGCATTATTGCGTCAAATTTTATCTGATTCTTTACCGATTACTCTGAAAAGTAAAGGAAAGACACGATCTAATAAAAGTTCTAGTAGTACTTTGGGGAATAAAATGACAAATAGCATATTAGACGAATGTCACAAAACGTTTGTAGCTTGTTATCATGCATTTTATCCTACCGCATATCTTAAATGGACTTCCTTATGTGAATTGTTATCGGATATCGATAAAGAACAAGGTATGACCTCAAAGGATCGTCTTCTTTCGTCTGTACTGGCTTCTTTGTGCAATTCGGCGATACGACTTAGATGTACGTTTCCAATCTTAAGCAATATCATGGACAACAGTGACAGCATAAAACGGCAGCTTAGCCCATCTGATAATGCCGGTCTACTTATGATGAATTCAACAGAAAGTCATCAGTATCCGATTTTAGTTGAGCAAATCAGTTACAAATCTCAAGTAGAAAGCTCTGGCAAGGAGATTTTGAATTGGTCATTCCGCGAAGTACTTGATAGATTACTGGATCTGATACTAATACCAGTCAAAAGAAGTCTTTGTAGAGAAAAGACTCAGTCTCTGCCAGAATTGGTTCTTCATTGCTGTTATTTATTAGCGCGAGTTATCGCCGAATTGGCGGCACAATCGAGCGGAAATGAAGATGAATTGCAAGCAGCTTGCGGTAGGCTCATGTATACAACACCTTCAAGATTTACGAGAACAAATCAGTCAAGATCATGGAATACGGGTAATGGTTCTCCAGATGCTATTTGCTTTTCCGTCGATAGACCAGGCATTCTTATAGCCGGTGTTGGTATCTATGGAGGTGCAGGAGTATATGATTATGAATTGGAATTGTTAGATGATGTAAGTAATTTTATACATATATATATATATATATATATATATATATATATATATTCTTTTATATTTTTTTTTTGTGTGCTGTGTGGTTTTATTTTTTTTTTTATAATAGAAAAAAA
>Ga0157363_1003362_pt1 | contig 14451 bp, 4 predicted proteins | sample AttsexASBM1_FD_111477 | JGI IMG/M metagenome (GOLD analysis project Ga0157363, IMG submission 111477) | Fungus gardens microbial communities from leaf cutter ant in Ribeirão Preto, State of São Paulo, Brazil - Atta sexdens ASBM1 | ecosystem: Host-associated > Fungi > Mycelium > Unclassified ...
CGTATTTTATTTTCAAATGTTCACGGAATATTTTACCGGTCGCGCAGTTATGTTTTAAACACGTACGTCCGCAAAGCGCAAGAACGCTGAGCTATTTTTTTTTAACTCGGGCACCCGGGGTAATTCGACGTTCCGATAACAATTGATCACAGAATATAACGATGAAATCGCGTTGCAACGGCCGAACTATGCCTCCGCCGCGCCGCCTCGGAATCGAGTTTGTTGTATTGCAATTTCGTTACATCGAGTTACTCGCATATCCTGTATATACAGACATTCGTCTATAGAGCGATTTAATCAAATTTTGTTTCGCCGAAAATGTTGTTCCGTCAATACGTGCGCGCGTCATAACGCGATTTCCACGTAATAATTTTTCGCGCACGTTGAACAGTTTATTTATCGATTGATGCTGTTTATTCGGACGAATAGAAGCGTCGACACAAGATTGAATTATGTTAATATTAGATATAATCACACGGAGAGAGAGAGAAAGAGAGAGAGAGAGAGAGACTGCAGCGATTTGAACGGACACGCGCATGATGGGTTTTAAAGCGTGTGTTGTGATACGCAAGTATTAAAGCCGTCATGGATCGAATATCTGTACGCGTTGTATACATACGTTCTCTTTAATAATCGACCTGAATATAGGTCGACGCTTATCCATATAGCATGCAGCCTCGGTAAAGAGGGGAAACAGAAACGATGGGACCCGCCGTGGTAATTGCCTGTGAAGCATGCTAAAGTCCCATATCCGGGGTTGATTATCACGCACTAACGCCATAAACCACCGGCCGCTACTTTGATTTCGAGTCATAAATTCATTTCTCAATCTTAGAAGGAGGTTTGGGAGTTGAGGCAAGACTGAAGCTGAGAAAAGCGACAGGTGGAGACAATTTGATATTAACTTTGCCTAAAATAAACGACGAGGATTTTCTTAGCGTTACTCACATCGCTTCTAAAGGGAACTTTCTTCAGTATCCACCTTGCGAACTATCGAATATCGCAGAAAGTCGAAGCTTTTGAAAAACCTCGTTACCCGAACGAGCTTCAAGTTTGTAGTTCAGTTAACCGGTTTTCAAGTTTCCGCTGATCTCATTTTGGGCGAATTATTTTCAATGTAAAAAGTTAATTCACTGGATGGAATTCAGTCGTAAGGTGAAAGATTTACTATATAATTACAAAATGCCGATTTTTTTTTAATTGTCGTGTGTATGAACTATAATTTTTCCATATAAAGTTTCAACGTGTCATCATTCAATTATTAAAGTTTCAAGACTCTCTTTATAATTATTAGCAGTTATTATTAGCAGTATTTCAGAATAACAAAATTAATTCGTTTAAACAAAATCCTACTGTCTGATTTCACTAACAATAAGAGAAAAGTATTTAGTATTTGTGACTGTAATTGTAATAGGAAAATAGTAATTAGGAACTCTATTTTTATAGATATTACTGCTATAATGTTAGTAATAATAGTTATACTTATAGTTCTACCAAAAAATATATACTGAGAAAAACAACTAATTTTTAATAAATATTTGTTTAGATAGTTCTGAATAAATATTTATTAAATGTAAACATATATTTATTTGATACAAAACTCATTAATTTAATTATCATTTTTTTCTATTAAATAAATATTTACTGCAAGTAAACGTTTACTTAGTACTATTTGAACTATATTGAAGAAATATGGATCAAGATTTAATAAATTTTATTTCAGTGTATAGTTGTCATTAAAAATAACTATAAGTTATAGTTAAATTATTGTAATTACGACATTTTTATTCTCAGTAGCTCTGTTAAGGCAACTTTATTTTTCAAATAGTGAAATACTTTGAAAAATTCTCGGGCAACAGGACACGGTTTCTTGAAACCTGATAATTTCATTCCCATGAGACGCCGCGAAAACGAGTTCGCGAAGTAAAGTTTCTGTAATGTATTGTAAGCGATATCAGAGAACTCAGCGCACAATCAGAACGTGTCGTCCAATGTGATTGTAACAGGAGGATCAAGTAACGAGTAGCTCGCGGTCATTAATTACGTAAATCGTATTCCTTTGTGACAATGTATTAAACGCTATCCCCGGAGAGCGGAAGGCTCGCTTCCTTTCCATAGGATGGCCGACGCCTCTCCGTCTTTATTCGTTTACGTGTAGGTGGTCCGGTTTGTTTGTACTTGCGGTCTCATTAGAGATACGCTTGAATATTTTTAACGAGGAACAAACGCGAGAGAGAGAGAGAGAGAGAGAGAGAGAGAGAGAGAGAGAGAGATGGCATAGGATAGGCTCTAGTCGAGGTAATCCAAAATATATTACTAGAGCTTTGTATCTTTGTACATAGTCCAGCTCACGAACAGTTCGCCTTCTTTCTCTTTTTCTCTCTTCCCATTCTCTTTTACTTCTCTCAGCTGTATCTTGTTTCTTGTTCATCCCATCACAATTTCTCTCTTTCTCTCTCCTCTCTTTTATTCTTTTTCATTCATTCCTTTCTCTCTTTTATCTTCCCTTTCTGTCTTTCTCATTCTTTTTGCTGTCTCTTTTTCTCTCTTTCTCTTTCTCTCCCGCTCTTTCTCTTTAATTTCTCTCTTCGTTACGCCAGAACTTTTACTCCGCTTGCTCCTCTCGTCCCTCTTGCTCTGGAGTTATTACCACGCCGGGACCGAGAACCGCAAGCCCCACACGCATAGATAACGGCTTGGCCCCGCTCGAAATGAATTCGAATCGGCTAAAATTTAAAAGCCCGCAGGTATAACGCGCGCCGTTGCACGCTCGCGCTCGTACCAGTCGGTACGAAGAGAAGAATTCTGCATCGTGCCCGATTTTTTTATCACTGCTCTGTTCGCCTCTTTCCGCGCACCTCCTCTCTCTCATCTTTCCACCTCCTGTGCCGACCAACCTCTCTGATTCGCCATCCTGTAGCGGTAATCGATAAAGCTCGTGATTTATTTTCGCGGACAATTCCCCGACCATTGCGCTTTCTTATAATCTAACTCGACAGCGGAGACAATTGCTAGAGGACATGTTGAAAAATCCGACCTTGTCGTGTAACACGGTTTTTGGGATCATGTTGTCTCTAGATTCGCATATTTGGCGCTGTCAATACTTCCGGTGATAGAGTAGGATTGCGTATTATGAACACCCCTAAGAAAATATTTTGGTATTTCTTTCTATATTGAAGAATAAAAATATCTTGTTCCTATCCCATTTGACAGGCAACATTTGTTGGCGTTTTATGTTCTGGTATTGAAATTAATTATTTTATTGCAAATATTAAAATAGTGGGGATGTCCTATTATCCTTCCAGGACTCATATCAACCTCTGGATAGGATAATATGGACATTCTTATGGGTAGTATGAGCATAAAAAATTTTTTAAAAATGAAATTATCAAGTATATTATCACGTATAATATGTATATTTATTCGTCCATTAACATAATAAATCCATTAACAAGCATCCACCTGTTCATAATATCCGAACACAATTAAAATAATTCTTTGTTAACTTGCAGTATAATATTTAATTTTTTCCAATTAGAATTCTATGGTATTAATTTAAAATAATAATTAAAATAATAAAATATTTAAAATAAAAAAACGACTTCTAATTTACTATCTTCTAATTTGCAAAAGTTGATTTTAGATTTATGAGCATACTCATAATACACGCATCTTATTTGAAAGATCCTTGTATCTAACAAAACAATAGATAATAGTCTTGGGAATTTGTAAGATTATAATGACTCAATATTATTTACTTTACGAATATTGGCAGAACAAAATATCGTGCCTCAATATAGATTGGAAATCTTACGAAATTAAGGGAAGAAACATAATAAATAAGAACATAGCGTACCTGCTTATTTAATTCGATAAATTTTCGAAAATAAATAAATTTAATTTAAATTCTACAACATATTGAGATGTTGTAAAAACAGATGCATTTTTACATAGCACTATATTAGTACCATCGCAAAAATATAAAGGGTGCTTATATTACCTGTAGTGCTTGTAATACGATTCTATCCTATACTATTGAAAAAAAAATAGAAGTAATTTTTTCAAGCTAGTACATTTAAAATATTTAATGTTATTAATGAAAATGAAATTACCTCTTTTGTAATTGTGATTTAAATAATATCATGTTCACATTACATTTCGTACAAAGCGTATAAAATTTAATGGAAAGTACACAAAATATTTTTCCGTTATAGATACATTAAATTTCATGAAATTTGTGTAACTTAAAAATACATTACATTTCATATTTTTAATAGTATATACTTAAAATCAATTTTTAGTCTCAATGTAGATTCTAACGATGAATTTTCGAATAATATCTTAGTAAATGAAGAATAATATAAATATAGGAAATAATAAGGAAAAATTTCATAATAATGCTCATTAAGTGTATTAATTATTCCAATTTATTAATTTTAATTGCCGTTTCTTTTACTTTAACTTCCTCTACTTATACAACAGTTTTGCTAAAGTATCTAAAAATTTAGCTAGATACAGACCTGAAAATAATTTTGCCAGACTATCAAAATAATTATGTAGAATACTCGAAACTGATTGCTAGAATAATAAAATTTTTTGTAACATTGCCCATTATGCTTAAATTTCCTACATAATTATTTTAATTATTTTGATGATCTAACAAAATTATTTTCGGATCTGTATTTAACTAAATTAAATTTAACAATACTTATTAGAGGTGGCTCAATAACATAAAACATAAATAGGAAGGAATATACAGCCATATACAAGATATTTTTTATAAAGTCATAGATTTAAAATTAAAAACGTAAAAATGTAAACGTTTTTAGTAAGTCTTGATCATCATTAGTACAATGAAAGAATGCGAGATGTTAAATAATAAAACGCCAATTAAGATGTCGAAGTAAAGTTCACATCCAAAAATTATTTTAATTCTTCGATTTTTTGACATATAAGATTAAATCTTATTTCTTGATCTCTGTATGTTAACACGGGATTTTTTGCTAAATTCTGACAACTAATTTAAATAAGTTATTATCTTAATTTAATTTATTAGATGACTTAATTATATAAAAACTTACCCGTATTACCACAACGATCAATTATACTGTTGCGGTGTTATTTGGTGAAGAATATTCACGAAGACGGAAGAATTTTGGTACGAATATTCAATAAGAAAGTTCGTGTAATTACAATTAAATTAAGATAATAACTTATTTAAATTTGTTGTCAGAATTTGGCAATCCCGTGTTAATATACAGCGATCAAGATTTAATCTCATATGTCAAAAAATTGAGGAATTAAAATAATTTTTGGATATGAATTTCATTTCGACATCTTAATTGGCGTTTTATTATTTAATATCTCGCATTCTTTTATTGTATTGACGATGACCAAGACTTGACCGAAACGTTTACATTTTTAATTTTAAATATATGACTTTGACAAAAAATATCTTGCGTATATGGCTATATGCTCCTTCCTATTTATATTTATGACTCGATCTAACTAAATTTTTAAATACTTCAGTAAAATTGTTCTTTCCTTGAATTATTGACACTTCTAATATATATTCTCTAATATTCTGTATTCAAATTCTTCTTATTGTATAATTATTAATAAATTTATGATATAAATTTTCTAGCATAAACATTGATGTGGAATAAAGACATAAAATTTTATCAAAACAGAGAAAGAAGCAATAAATTTAGAAGTTCCAGCCAATAATGAGTCCGTCCGCGTTCATCTTTTTTCACGGCTTTTTTTGCGGCGCCGAAGTAATCCGTCGTGATTTCTGGCGCTGATTAAAAGTTGGTCGGCTAATTATTTGGGCTGTACGTCTTTCGAAATTATTCCGCCGAGGGTGCTTGTTCGGGGGCGGTTAACGGTCACATATCTCACTGCCGGGGGCAGTTATTTTTCTCTCCCTCGGCGATTCCGCGCGGCGCCATTGCTAAAGCCGCACATGCGTCTGTGGCGTGCAAATAATACACCGTGCGGAAAATTTACTGCTAATTACTTTCCCGTGTACGCGCGCAAGGTGCACTCGGCCACGTTATAAAACGGAGATCACGAGGACTTGTGGACGCCGTGCTGCCGACTGATAGTGTCGAAATCCATTAGCTCCGACCAAATGACGTCACAGTCTTGTCATATTTTTTTCAGACAAAGAAAAATATTCCGATAATATGCGATCGAGTCGATGGCCCATTTTCTGAACAGAATTTCAGCGACCTTTGATTCCGGTGGGAAATGTGTGCATGGTTCACAGTAGAATGACCGCCCAACGCTGAAATCCTCTGCTTCAAGTCTTTTTAGCGATGGGAGACGATGTCTTCGTGCTCTAATTGCCCCGCTGACGTGTTCTCCGTGCTGTTCCTCAAGCGGGCGAATTAAGCGCTCGGGTCGAGCGGAAAATCGCGCTCATACGTGAACATCCGCAGCTTGCAGAATTCGTCAATTTTATCTCATCAATCTCTCTTTCCCTTCCTTTCTCTTTTTCCTCCCCTATACTGATATGTTTTTGAGATAAATTCGAAGATTCTGCTTTGAATTTTCACAAATGCTGCAAGTGACCGTAATAATAAAATTTTAACGACAGATTTTTCCATGTGTTTCGAATATATTTTTATTTCTTTTTAATTTGACATTATTATAATTAATCTTTCAATTATTTAAATTTAAAGTTAATTAATATTGAAATAATGAAATATTATGTCATCGCTGGAAGGAATATTACTAATAATTTAAATTAATATTAATTTTATTTACCCTATATATCACAGTACGCAACATATTAATTGTTAACTTAAACATACAATATGATTTCTTCGACGATAGAATATCTCGTACAGGAAATTTCCCATCTTTTCCAAGAACTATCTTTTTTTTCCGTAATAATATAAAATATAGTTTATTTAGCTCTTGGGTTATATCGCCATCGTGACACGGATTGCGGATCGCAATGTTTTCCTATCCACCACTTCGTCGGGGATAAAAACGCGGCAATGCGCAAAACCGCGGCCCCTATGCCGCATCGGAAATCGCGAGCAAATATTTCGCTATTCAAGCGAATACCTCGACGCGTTTCTCTCTTTTCCCCGATCTCTCCGCTGTAGCAGCAGCCCGTATCCTCGTTCTCTCGTCTGTGGCACGATTCACGATACAGATCCCGGGAAGCGAATGCCTGCATCCGTGTTGGAATTTCTGTGACGTCGGTAAACGTCGGGGCTTTCGACATCAAAGAATGTCGTGTGCGCCGTGCCGTATGTCGCCATCGCCGCCTCTCGACGGGGCCGAACGGGGACCACCTTCATGTATAACCCCTTTCCCCCCCCCCCTCTCGCCCCTCTCTCGTCACATCGCGATCAAAGAACCTCGCTCCATTCAGGCATTCTTCGCGAAAGGTAGTAGCGTACACACGTATGCTATATATTCGCGTGCGAGGAGGATATGCCTTGAAGACCCGTTTACGAAATAATACGCGCACACACCGCATCGCTGGGAGGAGGTATATTTTTATCGGGCGATCGAGGTGCTCCATCGATTTGCTGCAAGCGAGGCGCAAAGACCCTGGGGAGGGAGAGAGGGAGACAGAGCTTCGCCCATGCTACCCACGGTAATTATCGAAGGCGGGGTTGTTGACCCCCTTTCGTCCTGCTCGGTTGAGAGCGAGTCGGTCTCCGCTTCGCATTCAGGCTACTAGATGCCACGAAGACGTCCGTGAGCTTCCTAAAGCCACCACTATACTGGATCAACAGCTCGCAAATGACTCGCGAATACACGTTTTTAGATGCGCTCGAAATAAATATTTCATTGAAATAAACATGAGAGATGAACTTTTAATTATTAAAATGATGTATTGGATATTATATCCGATATTGGTTCACAAATGATTCAGTAGCATACTTGTACTACTTGGACGTTTTCTCATCCATGTACATATGTGTAAGTAGTGTGGGACGACATTCAATGGTAAATATTAATGATGTCGCCAAATTCATCCCGTCGTCGACATTATGTTGTTAATTTATTACATAAATTCGGACACGACTCTCTGCATAATTCTGTTCTCCGAAGACTCGTATCAAGTTTAAATATAGGAATGTAATATGGGATAATACGAGAGAATATAGAATTATATTACAGTTTGGAATTAATTTAATAACTCCAAGGTGAAAAAAATACAAAGCAATAAAAAAAGTATAAATATGTAATCAATTCTCAGAAAATGAAATGTGATGGTTATAGTATTGCAGAAAACATTGTATAACAAAAACATTTTTAATTTTTTAAATAAGGATAAATTGAATCATTTAAAAATATGAGAATAATTAAGAATAAAAAGAGGAAAGAATACATGTATATCAATCATGTAACTATAATGAAAACGATGTATATTGTTTGTAATGAGAGAAAGGGGTTAATGTTTATTTCAGAGTAAATTAAAGAGTAATATCTGCTATACTTGTAATTATTTTTAGAGATTTCACATCACTAACAATATAAAAATGAATGGTAATCCTCAAAAAGGTCCTTATCTGTAGATTATCGAGGCAAAAAGTAGAGCGTGAATTTTCCATTTCTTGAATTTGTTACGGATTGACGCGCAATCTTATACTCTTTTCCATCAATAAGATATTACTAGAGCAAACAACAAAATTTAAAAAAGTGTTATATATATTTTTTAACAAAATGAAACAATTATTAAAAATTTACATTTTTCTATATTGTATTTGAAAGTAATATAAAAAGTGAACGGTGATTTAAAACTTGGATCAAAAATTATTTTAAAAAGAAATAGACATATTTTAATAAATAATAAAATAAAATAAAATTTTAAAAATAAATAAAATACTATAAAAATTGTACTTTTATGTAAATATTATATATAAATATTAATCTTATTGAACTGCTTTATATGTATAATAAACAATAACATGTAACATTCATTTTTATACGAAAATAAATTTCCAATTTTAATCACTTTTTGCAAAAACTAGTTAATTCGTCTCTAAAACAATAGTTTTTTTTAAATTAAATCCATTTGTGTCCCATTATTCTTAAAAAAGTTACAGACATTTCTCGTTTATAATATATGTAGATTATTGTAGATTGTGAAAAAATTAAAGATACAGAGTACACGATACTTGCCTCTATGAAGATTTAATAAAACTATTTGATCTGATGAACGACGGTCGACGATAATACGGTAATATCGAAAAAGTCACGCCAGGTTTTCTACATTGTGCCGAGTACTTACCGAGTATAATTAATTGTCGTGATATTCGAGTGCCGTCGTCACAGTTATTGAGTTTCGTGCCCAATGAAATTATACGGTTGCGTAGGATCGCACTCGATATCACGATCCGATATTTTGGATTGTATCGTTCAATTTTCCTCTCCCTCGTGAACGGATCGTTGGGTAAAATCCACGCCGTTTTGTTCTCTCTGCTGTCATAAATATCGCATTGCCGACGTTAAGCAGCACAATTAAAGCCCTACGCTGGCCGCTATTGGTGGATTTTACCGATTTGTTCGCTTGTTGTCACTAAATATCGGCGCGTGGCACCCATTATTATGCGGCATAATTGGATGTTGATAGATTTTACCGTTTTGCTCCGTCGTTAATCATAAATAGGGCGCGCTGCCAGCGTCACACAATATAACGGAAATTGGATCTGTGTTAGATTTTGCAGTCTTGCCGGATCGTTAATCATCGACGTGGCGGACGGCGCCATAAAACGGAAGCTCGTAGAATTCGTTAACCCTCATTATCCGATACAAATTAGGGGCTGCATTGCTTCGGCAGGTGTAGCTTGTAATAAAGCGGACGTTAGTGAGAAAAGAAAATAAAGAAAAAAATTTGGCTTTTTCAGTCTTCATAGCGACTCGTCTAACTATTAACGAGCCCAAACTTCTCTCTCTCTCTCTCTCTCTCTCTCTCTCTCTCTCTCGTCTGTCGAACCAGAATACTTTCGAAGTATACTTACTCTCTTTTTCCACTTCTTTCTTTTTCTACTTTGAAGTTTTTTCTTTTTTTTAATGAAAAAGGAGTCGGCAACTCTGCCATGACTCGGAGCAAAGCTCGTTTTTCATCTCTTCTAGTTGCTCTTACGTCGGATAATAGCAGACAGAACAGTCTACGAGATGGCCAATCCTCACGTTCGTGTCGTGTGAGCTTATCATACTTCACATTTTATAACACGCATTTTTCGAACATGTTCTATATATATTGCATTTGTACTACAAATTATATCAATGTCGTAGTAACAATTAAATCTCGAAACTGACAGACACAGGAAGAAAAGTGACACAGGAAAGTTTTAAGTACCATAACTAAAAAACTATTTTATTAGAAAATATTTTATGTGTTATTTTATATCTCAATCGGTAGCAATATAGACAAAGCGTCGACACTTCTCTCTTTATATTGTTATCGATTGAAACATGTAAAATATTTTCTAATAAAATTTTTAGCTTAAAAGAAACTCTTTTATGACATATACTAATATAATGTTTAAAAATCGAAAATTTACTTTTATTTGTTTTACAAGCGCAAATTTATTTTTTTGATGGCATTATTATTCAATTCTACAACGATAATTAGTTATTCTCAGGAGATGTCTATTTGGCGTAAATTGTGTACCAATAATCAATAAGCATTTCATATTGTATGACGAATTTATGTAATAATTACTCGCTGAGCACGTATATATGTAGTTCGCGCGCGAAAGTCTATATAGTGCTGTAGTCGTATTCCGAGTGATTGTCGAGAGGTCAAGGATCTACAAAGGCTATATAGGTCGGGTGCAGAGAGCGAGATTGCTTTTGCTGCGCGTAAGGACGTTCTTTGACGCGACAAGCCGATTCCTCGTGGACCGGTAGTCCTCTGTAAGCAGGAGATTATTGGTCTTCTTCGTGCTTTTATCTCTGTCGGAAGAACCACATAAGCTCACTCGTCTTACTACAAGACGTTTCTTCGTAATTTCCAACGGTTTACCTTTGCGAAAAAATGAAAAAATTTTAGAATCTGTAGAATCTGAAAAAATTATATTTCGAACATGTGACATATTAATATATTACATATATAAATTATTAAACAATATAATTTCTTTATATTTTTTTTCTATATATAAAGTGGAATAATTTTTCGATATCAATTTTAAGATATCCATATTAAGATATTATATTAAATTTTTTCGATTCCTCAAAATCTATTATAAAACAAGAACATTTTCAAAAAAAGAATGATTTTGCTAAAACATCTAGAACATTTAACTATTAAAATAAATATAGATTTGAAAGTAATTTTGTTGGATCATTAAATAAAATGATTAATTAAGAAATTCAATTCATATATACGATGAGCAGTGCTGCAGACAATTTTTATATTGTATCAATCCTATAAGCATACAATATTCCTAGAATATTATATAAATATTATTTACTCTGTTTTTAATATTCATATTACATTTTCTTTTCCTCTCGTTCTCTAAGAATATTTTGTTTTGTAGGACAATTTGAATGTTCTACATAATAATTTTTGTAGTCCAACAAAATTATTTTTTTATCTGTATTTATCTAAATGTTTAAGTATTATACTTCAGCAACATCTTTTTTTTCTGATTTTAAATTTTCAACTGACATGAAAAAAAAACGGTTTTGTTCAAGTATCTAAAAATTAAGCTATAGATACAGATTACGAAAATAATTTTGCTGGATAATAAAAATAATTATGTAAGACACTGATTGTTGGAATGTTGAAAATTTTGCTTTTTATCATAAAATTCCCACGTATTAATAATTCAACAAAATACTTTAAATCTTTATTTATAACAATTTTTAGATACTTCAATAAAATATTTCGTTCTTTCTAAGTTCTTTCGTAATCATTCTTTTTCTCCCTTTCTCTTTCTCTGATATTTTTGAATATAATAAATCTTTTGATCATTACTTTTAAGAGTGTTTAACAATGATACCCACTTCAAACAATTTCAGCATTATAAGAATTGATACGTAGAAGTCTTCAAATTATTAAAGGGAAGAGCAGAAAGAAACAGAAGAAAACAAAGAGTGCAATGGAGGTTGATATGAACAAACGGGTTGGAAGAAGGTGTCGGTCGCATCGAGACGATATCGATTTACATGCTTTTCCGCGTTGTCGCTTGGCGCCGATTTATGCAAATGATTCTCGAACGATGTTATTCCTATCCGACTCAGGCACCGTGAGATCGTATTACTCACCTAAAACGACACGGCACAATGATGAGGATCGGTTCACGTAATTCGCGGCAATGACTTCTTCGACTATTCGCAATTATCCTGTTTAATTTTGTGACCGAATGGGAAGCTTGGATCGATGTACGCACGCATTCATACACATACATGTACGACACACGCGGCTGTAACGTCCGGGGGATGGATTCTGGCTACAGAGAGAGATGGTGCACGATAGTCGGGCGGCCGGTATGATTTATGTAGGTCGAGCAGGTGCAATTTGTATCGCGTCAGTTTTTACCGGTTGGGACGAAGCTACGCCGACCGACTGAGTTATTGCCCGGGCAGGAGTCGTCGAGTTTCTGGGATGACTTGAGTACTGTGACTTGTGAGTTACAGAGAGAAAGAAGAATAAGGGTCGGTCAAAACGCTTTTTCAAACTTTTCATGACTGAATTTACAATTTTAAGAAAAAAATAACATGACTCAAGCAATCATTTTTCTTTATCTATTAGACAACTTATTGAAAGAAGAAAAACTTACTAAAAGAAGTTTTTATTTAATATGAGACATGTTATAATTATCCGAAAAGAATTTGATTTTCTTTCGAAAGATGTTATGTACCGGGTGTTTTAGATCACTCAACCCTTTTTATTTTCACTGGATAAGGTCCAATTGTAAAAATGAAATTCAGACAAAAATTGTAGGGTTTAAAAAATTACACAAGGCTATTGAAGATTATTCCTCTTATTTTCATTTTTGAGATACTATGAATAAAAGAGATAAAAGAGATAAGGAATAAAAAATTGGATCTATTAAAAAAAATCGACGTTACCTTGATCTGACGCCACCTAAGATCAAACTAATAAGATCAGTAAATAGATATTTTCAGGCTCTACAACTTTTATCGAAATACTTTTATGATTGGACCTTATCTTACGAAGATAAAAGGGTGGTTTTATACCGGATAGTCTGAAACATCCGATGTAAAAATATTATATATACATATAGCTCTCTCTTATATTTTTGTGCAACATGCATAAAGAGACATATACATATATATTTTTTATATATGTGTCTATTTTGAAATTTAAGAGATAAAAAACCCTTTCAAAATTAATGCTCATATTTGATTCTGAGTAATTATAGTGAAAATGATAAAATATATAAAAAGATTTTAAAAACTTTCATAGTTTTTTTTTTGTAACTGTGTAGAGTGAAACCACTAGTTGTGGATCACACTCTCTCTCTCTCTCTTTAAAAAAAATTCATATTTTATTCAGAACAATATTAAACAAATAAAATATTTAATAGTCATGATTGACCATAAAAATTATATTATGGATGATTTTATTTCATTTCATTACTGTTTTATATATGTTTTAATTTGAATGAAATAAAGTAATGACAATTATCCACAATTAGACCCCATGTATACTAATTGCTGATCAATTTATCAAATGCTTTACCCCTTTTAGTGACATTACTACTTCCCATAAAAATAATAAAAATAATTTGCGCGTGAATATTATAATATATTGTATATAACGAAATTCAATATAATTGATGATCTACATCTAATTCTAGGATCTAATTGTGGATGATGATGCAATTTTAACATATTCAAGTTTATATAAAATTAGTTAAAAATCAATGATAATTAAAAAAATTAATGAAAATTAAATAAATAATTTTAGCTATAAAAAACAGTGAAATTATGAATAGCAACACTTTTTGTATATAGATATGTATACTATTTTATATTCTATTTTGATAAAACAAATAAATCTTTTTAGGATAACATCATTTGTAAGAATTGGCAAGTTTTTAAACATTTTTATAATAAATTTACGTAATAAAAGTATCGTTATAACATAATGATTAAGCAACGCCCGCGGATACATTTAATCTCAACTGAAATAACGTTGATTGTTTCCATGAAATCTAATGCTATTTACTACCTACAATATTATAAGTCATAAGATAATTCTTATGATATTACACTTTGAATGAATTTTTAAAGATACACGTTAGTTAATCTCGCACATTTTTAAGGTAATTATATAAAATGCATTATTCAAGAATGTCTTGAAATTTTCGTCTCGAGTAATTTAGATATTAATACATAAGTCTGTAAAGATGAACTCGAATTACCGTTCCGTTTCCGATATATAACCGATCAAAGATTTTTTTATATCTACTTGTAGTATAATTATTTTTACTGTGATGCGAC
>Ga0157363_1003363_pt1 | contig 14451 bp, 7 predicted proteins | sample AttsexASBM1_FD_111477 | JGI IMG/M metagenome (GOLD analysis project Ga0157363, IMG submission 111477) | Fungus gardens microbial communities from leaf cutter ant in Ribeirão Preto, State of São Paulo, Brazil - Atta sexdens ASBM1 | ecosystem: Host-associated > Fungi > Mycelium > Unclassified ...
CTCATGTGTTAGCACTCGAAATGGAGCACGCTTGTAAATCTGATATAAAACAGGTAAATCAGTAAAAATATTTTAATAACACAAATGGATGGGGTCTTCTATCAATAAATTATATGACTGCATGAGTAACATCAAAATATTACAAAAAGTTTCCCTTCGTGGAAATTTTTGTAAAATTATTTTTACAAATAAAAAGAGGTAATGCAGTTTTCTATCATTAAAATGATAATATTACATTTTATAATACCTTTTTTTTACTTAAATAATAAAAAAACTTTTTAAGCAGAATGCTGTCCTCTAAGAAAATCATTTTCTGGATAGTTAGACAAATTATTCTCTTTTCATCAGCTTAGACGTTTCTATGCCATGTTGACAAATTACTTGGTAAGTAATACATAGTGCATTGTTGACAAGGAAATTTACGCAAAAATTTATCGTTATAATATTAATGAAACAAATGAGCTTCTAAATTTATCACACCTTTGCAAAATATATTTTATTTTTGTTTTGTCGGCCAATAGAACGGGTATGCATTCATAGATAAACGATCTTTCTCCACGCTACTTCGCGTGAAGGATTAGTGAGAAGTACGTCATATATTTCATTCTGGATCCGCCCTCCACAGGTAATGAAAATCCAGATACCAGCTAGAGAAACGCAGAAAAGATAAAATGGAAAACATGGATAAGAATACAACAAAGGAAACTGAAATGTATCTTTAGAAAAAGTGCACACAGAGTACGCACTTGTACGCATTTATGTACGTTATGTTTCATGTAGCTTTCGCAAAAGGTAATCTAAAATGAAATATGCAATATATACATTTATGTATATGTGAATAAAATATTTATATATATAAGTCTTGAAGAAGAAAATAGATCGTAAATTAATGTGTTATTTGTACGACATATTTAAGTAGAATAGAAAAGATGTAAATTTGTAATATGTATGGTACAAACTTTTCTCAATGGACTTTCCAGTTTTTATTCTATCACTAAGTTTAATGAAAATAAACAACGTAAAATAAAATGTAAGTTTTATCTTTAATTGTGAATGGGAAGCAGATATACTTTCAATAAATAGCAGATAATTAAATAAATGGCTTTTCGCAAAAATTGAAATGTTCAACTTACAATTGCAGTGAGCAACAGAAGTAATTAATTAAATTTTAATAATATTATTTAAATATAATATATGTTATTAAATATGATTTAAATTTCAAAAATATATATAAGAATATTTGTTAAATTAATAACTATTGTATTTAAGAATTTTTATTACTACACATTATTTTAATAAAGTCAAAAAAATTTAAATAATTAGTAATATTAATTTTTGTAATTTAATATTGCATAATATTTTCTTTGATATTAAAGATCAACATGTACAATTATTACAGAATAAATATATCATGGTTGATACATAACACAGATGATAGCGGCTTATACATTGCATGATAAAGCAATGTAAATATTGTAACAGGCAAGAGATAAATTTATTGCTATCGAAATAATTTGTAAACCATTTGTTATGTGAACCGAATCGCAGCGTGCAGTCGCATAATTCGTCAAAATCATTGGTTATCTTGATCCAAATGCAAGTGCGGTCGTTTTGGCTCCGTGCAGCCACGTATGGAAGCGTATCGTGCCACCTAACTCGTAAAATAACTCTGAACAAGTTTTGATAAATTGTAGACGTCACAGCACGTGCGAAGCGTTCCCCATTAGTTACGGGCGTTTCCCACCCACAGAATGTGCCGCTGTCTTTTCTTGAAACACGTGCTGGCATTACTATCAGCTGTCAAAATTTCTGACGTATGTGTTAGAACTTATTGCCCAGAAAATACGATCAATGTGAATACATTATCACATTTGCTCATCTTTTGTACACAATTGTACATAATGCACTGAATTAATGTAAAAATTTAACATTTCTATTCTAAAACATTATAGTACACATTACACACAAATTATATATAATGTAATGTGTATTATAATGTTTTAGAATAGAAATATTTTAGAATAGAAATATATATATATATATATCATTTGAGTGTCATATTTTTAATGCAATTAATATTGCACAAATTTTAATTAACTTTGTATAAGGTATTTTGCTTTCATTCGCGATATGATATTAAATAAATGAAATTTTGCAAATATTCCTCATCTTATCCAGTTCCTTTATACACAGCTATGCACGTAACTTTTTACCAAACACATTTAATATGGATATTAATATGGATATGTTAAATATCACAGTGCCCATCATTTGCGATCGATGAATACAACATTGGACATAATAATGAATTAATTTCGATGTAATAATTGTTATGTCATAGAATAATAAATTATCTCTATTGTTATATGTATATTGTCAATTCTATTTCTCGTGCATAGCGAGTTTGCCTTGATACAATTTATTGTAATTTCCGCTGCTTTTGGAATATCTCGTAATTTTAGTCACTTCGCCCGAAAAGTTGAACACATCATATTTTCATCAATATAATCTGCTTAAAAATGATAACCGTCTTTGTACAGATTAATACATACCCGTTCCAATACTGAATTGGATCGTAAATTTCATTGGTCTTTGCTTAAAAGCCGAAAACTGAATCATGCTTCGCTACGCAATTACAGAAAATTTAATTCAAGTTTCGATATTTCGTTTAGTACAAATATTTCATTTAGTATACTTTTTACATTGATATTTCGTGTAAACGTGCAAGCAAATGTAAAAATAGTTTATTCTAGTTAACAAAATATTCATTAAAAAATATATATAGTTTAGTTCTTCCAAAGGTTTTTCTCGTAGATTGAACATGTTAATGGAATAAACATCGTAAACATTATATTATTTACATTTTACAAATTATTAAAAACTATGAAAAATTTATATTATTATAACTCATATTATTCTAATAATTTAGCAAAGTAAATGAAATAATTCGAAGCTTAATAATTTATTGAACATAGCTGACAAATTACTGTCGTTAGATCAGTAATGATTGTGCAATATATACATTATTAACAGTTCTAAATCTTACTATAATTTAAGAAATGAAGCCAATATCCCAATAATCGATATATTCTAGACAATCTAGACTATATAGCATTGAGTTATGGAATATAAATGCATCTTTCATCACATTAATCATAATACGAAGATGTAACTTTTATCGAATCCGTAAGAAGAAAAATTATGCAAGAGTCACTGTCGATGCACGCTTAAACTGAGCGCCGAACGGTTTATACTCCGGACACGAATTCGAACTGCGGAAAAGTCTGAGAGACGGCATGGATAAAGCGCACAAAGGATAAAGAGAAGAAGACGAGGACACGCGCCGATTCGAGACGTTTAACCTCTCGGCGAACGTGCGCCGGTTGCGACGGCGAGACTTTCAGGGCGACTTGTTGGTATCACCTGGTCCAACGTCTTGGGGCACAATGTAGCGGCAATTTAACTTTGTACCTGACTTATGTGCGTGGTGCATACAAATGGGCCGAGGGCTCAAGCGAAATACATCAGTCAAAGGAGTCGAGCTTGGGTCGGTGGTGGTGCGAAGGGAGACAAGGCGAGTACGACCTTAAAACCATTCGCGGAACAATACCGCACGTCAAGTCCGGAAACGGTACGAGCCTCAGTGTTGCACCTGCAGTGTTTCCCCTGTATCGCCATCGCACCATTACCTTCATACATACGTTTCACAACCCCCATGGCATGGCCTTTCCGTGTGGTGCGCAAGTTCTCGCTCGCTCGCACAATGCAATTTCAAATTAATTATGCATCGGGCTGCCCCTGGCGCGCAGTCGGACGTCGAATAATACTCCGACAGTTCACGCCTCCGCAGCCGAAAGAGGCAGCTAATAAACCGGCATCAATTAGTCGACACGCAATACCCCTGTCGGCACACGGCGCCCATGGTGTCCAGAATTAGGCATATTCCACAGAATCGATATCATACGAAATCACCACAGGAATATCTCGATCATATTCCTGAAAATTGATGCCAATTAAATGACAAACTTTCCACTAGACAACGTTAATAATAGTCGCTGTAACGATCTCTGAAGCATAAGCAGGCAGAATGGCAGAAACCGTAAATGACCTTTCCGACGAGATTTAATGTCGTAACGTTGCTTAACTATGCTATTATTTAATTAAGCAATATTTCAAAGAAATTTCACTTGAAGCTAATATAAAGTTGAATATTTAGAAACCCTTCAAAATTTAACTTCTTATTTTTTTTGGAAACAATGTTGAAATTAATTTCGTAGCTTATGATATATTTGCGCACTTTGCTCCATTTGTATACAAGCTAAATATATTTAATACAAAAATAAGTGAAGAAGATCATATTCAGTCAAGGCAGATCTTAGTGCCTAATAATATTTTGTGTAAATTTTAATGAGTTCAAACAAATCAATTATTTGTCAGTTCTGAAACACAACCTAAGGCCGGTATTCATAGTCAGTTTTTATATTTAAGACAATCTTTAATACACTATTGAAATGTCATAAGTCTATCACAAAGTCATATTTGCACTTTAAGACATTACTTAATACGGTTTTAAAATAAGAACATTCTATGATTGACTTTTCTATGATCTAGACTTTTCTATATTCTAGGCTGAAGCTATTTACATAAAATTCACAAAATATTATTAGACACCAAGACCCACCTTGATTTCCATACAGCAGAGGATTTCCAAGGAAGGTTAACAGATATCCTAAAGATATGCAGAGACATCCCTATGTCCTTTGAACATTCTAAGAACGTTTCTAGGATGTCTCTGAATAAAGAATGTTCTAAGGGTCTTCTTCATTTCACTTGTGCTGAGTCATGTTAAATTTCATTTTCATGGTTTAAAAAAACGCTAAACACGCAGACAGAAATCTGTACGGCACGGATTAAAATTTAAAGAAACGAACGGTCAGCAGATCAAACCAAATCGATTTCGCGCTTTTCGTGTCGTGCGGAAACGACGGAACAGGCGAACAGAACAAGTGAGCCTCCCTCTACTCCGGCTGCTACAATGCACGTCGGTCACGGTAACTGCATTTCGTAGATCGATTTCGTTGCGCGCGTTTGGTGTCGATCGCGCTGAATCGGGTCGCGTTGGTATAAATGGAAACGGCAGCATCGAAAAAGAGGGAGGCGCGCGCGCGAAGAGCGTCCCATCGGCAGGCGCGAAGAAGGGTAGAAGGGTCGGGAGATAGAATTGGGTATAACGGTGGGACGAAGGGAGCGCAGGGTAGACGAAAGTGGAAACATGGTCAAGCGGATTCCCGTCGGTCCGGGGGAAAGCTTAAATCAACTTGATTTAAATCGCTGAATCCGAATCGAATGAGCGCGTTCCCGCGTGCCACCGCGTTATCCTGCGTGCGTGTGTGCGGTCGGACGCTTCAAATAGGAGGTGACGATGATAGTGATGGCGGTGGTATGTTACCGGTGTTGGTGGTGACGGGATCCGCGCCGTAGCCGACGGCTATTTGAACTGCTGGAAATTTCCTCCGCGTGCGCCGTTTTAAAAAGTCAACCTCCCCCGGCTGTACACGCCATCGGGACAAGGACGGGCTCGTACCTGTCGCGGCGGGGGCAGTTTTGTCGTCCAACGACGCCAAAGCGTCGACCGAGTTTACCGCAACAAAACCAAGCGTCGCTCTCGTTGCATCCCATGTCCTGTTTTTAAAACGGCGACACGATGGAAGCGATTATTCGTCGTATTGCGGGATAAAGCGGACGATAAAAACGTTTCGCGTCTCGTCGATTATACACGACGACACGGCGAAACCGATTACTCGTCGTACGCGAAAATACCGAGCGGACGAAAAACTTCGATTGTTACGCGCGGTTCGAAGAGCCTGTAATACACAAAAGAAGAATGATATTTGTAAATTTTAAATAGCAAAAGTTTTGATGTCTTTGTTCTCTTAAATATTATATATTAATAAAATAAATATTAATGTAAAATTGATTCACAAATTTTTACTACAAAAACAAACTAGTGTAATATCTAAAAAGAATACAACTTATCATGACATCAAAATGACGTTGAAATAACTCTAAAGCTACGGTCCATTTAATGCTACACTAAATGCTTTAAAGCTTTCTCTGATTAGTCAATTAGTAAAATTCTTCTTTTTTAATTAGTCAATCAAATGCTTCAAATTATAGCGTTAAGTAAACCGTATTAAGTGAACCTCCAAAATGAATACTAAAAATTATTTTTTAATTCGTAACGATTCATTTTAATGTTATTTATATTATTGTATTGATATTATCAGGACTTGTTATTCTATTTGAGGAAAATAGCAAATGACATAATACGATTTCACTCTTTCAAAATCTAAACCATTCTATTATGAGAATTGATTACTAAAAATTAGATTACTGATGTTTGTCTACCGAAACCCAGTTCTTCGTACCAAGAATATCTACAATGTTGATTTCACATATAAAAGGAAGAATTCATATAGATATCATCACTAAAACGGCGGTAAACTACGCGAAGCACTTTACTAAAACTTTCCTGAATACATAGATTCTGACAGACCGACAATTGCCCTAGTTCTATAACGAGCTTTCCTAGTCGCGATGAGATAATTTGGCTGCTATGCTACCGTAGACCAAAATCCTTTGTTGTGATGCCACAACTATCTTCCACAAATAGTATACTCTATATTAGCTGTATTTTGAAAATAAATTCGGACTGCATTTGTTTGTTAAAATTTTAATGCGATGTAAATTTAAACCGCAGGAAATCAATTAATGCATGAATAATAGAGAAAACAGTAACGAGATAAAACTATGTAATATCAGTTTCATCGCATATTTGTTACATAAAACATTGTACAATTCATTAATTTGCAATTAGAAATTGTGCTATATTTCCTGAGAGAATTGTTGCTCTTTTCTACTACCCAATACATTTACCAATACTTTCTCATTAATGATGCGGCTAATTATGAAACGTTAGTTCTTGCACGCCCATTACGTTTCGCTAGGTGCGGGACGTTAGTCAGTACGTAGAAGCGGTTCCAACAGCTAAGAAGAAACTTAGGTGAGAAACTTGGTCGCCTCTGCCGGAACTTTCCTGTTTTTCCACTCGTTGCTATTCATGACCGAACGGAAAAATCGTAGAGCCAGGGGGTCGTCGAGACCGAGAAAGAGTGCGCCGGGGATCGGGAGGGTTCGGGAACTTCTGGGAAAGTATTATCCCGGGGGTTTTTCCGTTCGATGCCCGGTCGCACTTTTAAGTCAAAGCGAGCTGTTTCCAACGACGACGACTATCGTTGACGCCGTCGCCGACATCGCCGAAGCCGTCGGAGTCGCTGACGTAGTTGTCTTCGTGTCATCGAGGATCTCATTAAAAGCATAGCGAGCCACTCGATTACTTACTCTTCATCCCTCTTCTGCCCCCTTTCTACCGTACCATTTCTACCATTCGTTTTCAATGTTTCCACCCTTCTCCAAGCACAAGTATGACGTGCTGAATTAATGAGATGATTCTTTTAAAGGACTCCTCGTCAATGAAGTATCGTTAAAAAATCACGGTTGCGCAGAAAAAGAGATAAACAATTTACGAGAAACGTACTGTTAGTAAAAATAACTTATAATTAACTTTTTAGGATCATAGGCTGTATTACTTATTAACAGGTTAAATATAGTTAATATTAAATTTTATATATATATATATATATATATATATATATATATAATTTTAATTTAGGTTAACTGAATTGTTAAATGGAAAACATATACTCAGTCATATAAAATTAAATTTCTATCATGTCTAGACATATTTATTATATAGCGCTCTCGCCTCATCTTTTGTTAACACTTTATATTTTTTCTTTTCTTTTCTTCTTTCTTTTTTTTTTATAATTTTAACATTGTTTAAATCCAATTTATAAGAGTATACAACAAAGTTATTATTACTGTTTTTATTATTATTATTATTGTACACTTAAATTACGTATATCGATCAATGCTAGTGTTGTATGTAAATCAACATTTTACACGCGACATCAAATAAATATTTCGTCTAGCAAATGGACTCACAACATATTATTTCATATACTTTCTCTCCAGTGCTTCCAGTATGTTTACGGCCAATACCCTCTCAGAAAACCTTCGCAGTACGCTTATCCGATAGGGCATTGAAAATAAATTTAGCGGGAAATCGGCGTGTCATGGCGTGACTTGCTGGAGGTGGGACGCGCTTCGAACAGTTTCCTGCGGGGTTAAGTTTGACGTTGAATTGATTGGGCTCGTCGGTTTCTATGAGATGGCCAAAGGTTGTGGTGGTTGGCAGTGCTGGTGGTAGTGACTGCGACGATGGTGTACCTAGGTCACGCAATAGACTTCCATGTTAGTTTCGCCACCTCGTCGTTGCTCCAGGCGAAAAGTGAAACGAAGCGCTATCGAAATCGTGTCGAAAAGTTTTTCCGAAATTCGGCGTATATACGCCAGCAACATAGTGTACGAATAACGACGCTTACGTGTTCGATCGGTTGCCTGAAGGTTTGTGATTCGCAGAAAGGGAACGAGACCTTTCATTCTCACTCACACCTCCATCTTCCGATATCCTCATCTCAGATAAGAAACAAACTTTTACGCGGTGTCGTTGGTTCGCGCCAATTCTTTCTCTCAGCTCGACGCGAGGGAGCTTTTACCATCAGAAGGTGACTGTCTTCGACTATCATCCCCTTACCTCCCAAAAACTAAGTGAGAGGTGGTCGCGTATTCGAAGGGTGCCGCTTGCTTTTTCTGTCAGAAGATTATCGCTGACAATAAAAGTCAGACCGCCGTGATTTCACGTCGATCGGTAGGAATGCTGCGAGGGCGAGTTGCGCCGTCAGGAAAGATACAGAAAGGGAAAGAAGAGAAACAATAGGAGTGACGGAAATGTAAGAGATGTGGAGAAGGGGGTGGGAAAGAGGAGGTTGAAGCGTAAGGGAGGAGAGAAGGATCGCCTGCCTGCCAGGGTTGTTCGGTGACGACTTTACTCCTTCCATTAATCAACCCTCCCCCGCTTTTGTCGCTTCTACCGTTGCTGGTGCTGTGGTGCAAAGGTAGTATGGGGTGACTCGCCTTAAGCCACGCTCTGTAGCCACGTTGTTCTATTGCTCTTAACGCTAATGCTACCCACCACCCGTCTACGAAGAAAAAGAAGGAAAGACCGTACTTCGAGGGCATCTATATCTATGAGACCTTACCGGCATAGATCGATTGGTAATTCGTATTGAACTATTCCTTCCAACGGATATTGCATACTCTCTAGTTTTTTCTTTTCTTCTTTTTGGAAATTTTCGTTGAATTAGTGGTAATAGATTAAGTAAAAATTGTGCTCAATCAAAGAATATCCTGTGTTGTATAAAGTAACATTTATTATTTGTATAATTTATAGATAATTTATATACGTAGATGTTTATAAATAATAATAATATAATAATATTAAATTTCTAATGCATGTTTGAATGTACAAAAAGTTATAATGACAATTTAATATTATAAAAATGAAAATTATAAGTTTATAACATTCAAGAATTTGATAAATTTTGGATCATAAAAATAATAAGTATGATATATTAAATAAATATATAAATTAGAAGTAGCTGTTCTCTAGTTACTAGTTATGTAATTAAATTTACTTGAGCAAAACCTATCAAATGAGCATAAAATAAATTAATTGCATAAGATATATTGCTAATATATACATGAAGAATAATAAATTCTTTTTAAAATGAATCTAAATTTAATAATATTGAAAAATTTAATAAGAGATGTATTATAAAAAATAAAAAATTGTTTAAATAAATATGTTTAAATAAAGATATTTTAAATAAAATATACAAAAATGTCATGTTAATTAGAATCTGACCGAGTTTTCTGTATGATGAAATGCAAGCAGTTTAATTCCCAAGAGAAGGAATATTTTTCGTGAAAGAAACCTATTTATAACAGCGTGGTTTGCGCCGTAATTCACCAACCTAGCATGGCAGAGAGAGAGAAAATCAATCATTCCGGACTGCCTTCTTTTAATGTTAAATCTTTAATTATCTGAAATCTTTTGGCAGTGAAAATTAGCCGAGGATTAAAATGAACGGTATTACAATCGATATACTTACATCCGAAGCTGTATTATTACTAAGAGCGGAATTAAAGGTGGAATAAATGAAAGTTTAAGCCGCGCGACAACGAAGTCAGGTGGAAAGTTGCTAATAGCGTTCAAAAAAAAGAAATAATTAAGAAGGGAACATAATGAGATTCGGAGGGAGGAAGAGAGGGAGGGAGAAGGTGGTTGGAGCAGGAAGGCGGGAGTAATAGAGAGAGAAGTGGAAATAAGTGAGATAAAGAATGAGAGAGTCGAAAGATGGAAAATGTAGAGGTAAATTTTCTCTGCATTTGTCGCTGCCGAGGTGAGAGAAAAATATTATGTGCGAGATATGAATGTTAGGTAACCGTTAAAGGCTAATTGCTGGAGTAATGATTTCTTTATATAGAAACACTTGCGCGCGCACATGAAACAAGTAATATTACTGTGACGTTTTTATTATTTGCACACAGAAAAAGATTTGTACATTTAAACTTTTTTAACATGACAATATACTTTTACTATACTGCTTTTCTAATATAATCCTAAACATTAATATGATATTACATTTTCTTAAATTGTATAAAAATTATATATATATATATATAATAATACAAAATATTGTATTATTGTATTCCAAAATATATCAGTTTTCCCATTAATTCTGATATCGTCATAGTCGAATTATGCTCTTCTCATCTATCTCAATCTCCAACATTTCATTTATTTGCATTACCAAACTTTCGTGAATAATATTTCTTCGTGAATAATATTTCTAGTGGTATTCTCTGTTTCTGCATCTAACGTAAGTTGTGTTTCTCATCTCGGGTCTCCCAACTCATCTCTACGAACCTTTACCCATCCCCTTCCCATTACCACTCAAGCTTCTTAACGCTTTAGAAAATTTTCTTGTGCTTCTTAAACTTTCTACCTGAGCCAATTTGGTACACGTCTGTCTTGTCTTTTGTACATCTCCGCAACTTGTAACGTCTCGTTAGTTGGACATCACTTGTACCATCGTAATCTTATTCTCAGATGTTCCATATTTTTTTGGGTTTGATGTGTGGACTATGGTTTTATCCAAAGTTAATAACTCGTTGTGATACATACTTCTTCATTTAAATAAACAAAATACTCTTACGTCTAAAAATGTACATATCTATTTTTATAAATCTTCTAGCAATTATTATATAACTTTATTTTCTATAAGCAACTCTTATAAGTTTTTGTAAAAATTCTTTATTCAAGAATTAGTATGTGTCTAAAATAAGTGTAAACCTAAATAACATTTTCACTAAAAATAATGACAACGCAAATAATATTTCTAAAAATATTATTAACGTTCTCGAGAGAATGAAGTAAATATTTCTAATGATACTCTCGGCGATCTTAAAAGCGCCTCTTTCCGTCGTACACGCAGAATCACATAAAATAACAACGCCGTGAATTTCATAACTTATATTTACTCCTTTTAACTTGCTTAAAAGCAATTTAAAGAAAGATATATTATAACAATCAAGCCGAAACTTGAAAGCTTTATATTACCTTTTATATAACTTTGTATTTATATGAAATTCTCCGCTATACGTATTTATCTTTTTACATTATTACGAATAATAATAAATCATTTTATAAACTCTCAGACTAACAAAATAATTAAATGAATTCCTTTTTTACTCACGTGTCAAAAACTTATTATAATAAGACAAATTCTGATTATTTAATTTTGCACAAATTTTATATAATGTTAAGTCACATCTAATAAATAATAAGATGAACAACGTTTGCAGCGTTTTTATGTAAACATCAAAGTCTAAATATATCACGATGGTCGTCGTGAAAGCTAATGTTTTGATCGTTTGATCGCTCGACTGAATTTGTGGTCTTTTATTACTCATAGGACATCTTCAGAGTTTAGCAATGCGGACGTTGCCCTCCATTGATAAACGAAAATGTTCGAGCGTTCTGCAATTCAGGCAAAAATAACGCTGATATCCGATCACAATAGGAGCACAATGGACACTGGGGATGATGACTACTCCGGGCACTCAAAGAAATTGGCTGGTGGTTTCCTGACCCCGAACGCCTGGACCTTAACAGATAGTTGGAAACTCTGGGAGCAGGTGGCTTTGGTGTCGTACCCCGAACCGAACCGCTTCGGAAACCCCTTCCAGTTCCCTCTCACTTCTGTCCTTCCATCTTTGGTAGGAAAGAGCGGTCCGGTCATTCTTTTCGCATCGCATCCGACAACGGAGTTACCGAGTGCTGAGAGTTCTTTTAAATCCCGAATGCTTTTCTCGTTCCTCCTCTCTCACGTGCGCATCACCCCGCCTCCGCCTTGATCGTCGCCGATCACCCTCTCTCGTAACTGATCTCCCACACGGTCGCTAAGTTTTCTCCTGGTATACGTGATCTCGTAGAGTCATCCGACTATCGGAAAGACGATCGCTCTGGTTCTCTCAGACAGCGCTATTCCGAGGGTTTCGCAAGACTGGTGGTTTTGTTAGTAAAGGAGACAGCCGAAGGGATCGCGCGATCGATGCGCAAGATGTCAATGGATGATTATTGAAGCTGGGCGGCTGCATTTTACATGTAAACGAATATGATTGTAATCCTATATCGCGCTGTTCGCTCACGCAATTAAATAACCATTAATGTGGCTCGAGCCCAGCGTGATTATACATTAAATCACGGTCTGATATTCAGGGCAAATAAATAGTCGCGAATTATGCGACGCGGGAAATCGTAACTACCCACGCTGAACAAGCTGAGAGAGCATGTTCAGCGCTTTCCTGATGCATTCGAGCGTGGCATTGGATTTCACAAAAAATAGAAGGCAGTACTGTGACGGGCCCGTTGTGCCCCGCGGAGCGCGATTTCACGAGTTCGAAAAAAGAATTATGCCACGTCATAAATGGCGATTGTACGCAGAAGAGAATAATTGCTCGACTGTCCTACTGTAAGAGTATAATTGTTTACTGTATATCAAAGTTGATTGAATTTCCTGCACTTTGCGATGTAAAATGTCAGTTTAAAATGAATAAATGTATGAAATACTGCAATATGTATATTTTGCTATATTATTTAATATAATATTAATTGTATTTTAAATATTTTTTAATTGCTATTTAAATAAAAATATTTTAATTGTATAAAAATAGTCGAATGGATTGAAAGCTTGGTACTATTTATCAGAAAGTATTTTTGACAAATTCTATTTATACGTAAAATTTATGAAAGCGTAAACTAAAAAAGAATATTTTTTATTTTTAAATTGATACATTTGCTTGTATTTAATTATTGAACATTTTTCATTTTTTATTTCAAATTTTATATAAAAGTATATATTTCTTTTAAATTGAAAACATTTATAAAATTAATGCAATTTGTATGTACATATATGTATATGTATTTTTTTACGTTAATTTTATATATATATATATATATATATATATACACATATGCACATAAATATATATAATATTATATTTTGTATATATATATATATATTTTTTTTCTAAAGACAATATCAATGTCAGAAAAATGAATCAGTAAATGTCACAAATTCTGATATTAGAAATGAATTACATTGATGTAAAATTATTTCTTTATTCCTTTTATATTTCTTATTTGTAAATTTAGTTTTGAAAATATTTTGTTTGCTCAAATTTTATAAATACTGCTACCAACTAATTAAAATTTATATGTCAATTATTACGTCAAATAAATGAGGATTTTGTCAAATATAGACTCCCGTTTATTTCGACTTCCATTAACGGTACATGTAATTCGCTAATTACAGTCGATTGCATGTTACATATATGTCAATTAGGTATGTCTGCAACTATGTATATACATATATAATAGCAATGGTTATCGATTGTGAAAGCATTCAACCTATTAAAACTGATCAATCGACCAGTTTATATCTAATTAAAATTTACCTTTTCAAATTTAACTTATATTGCTTTCGCAACTTATCTTAATTATTGTGATAATTGTATTATATTACACTGTTAAACGTACAGTATCAAATTTTACCTAATTTAAGTCACCACTGCTCAATGTATAGTTATTTTATACTAAAACAATGGTTAAATTTAAAAGTATATAATGTTAAATTTAACCAGTTTTAATATAAAATAATGATATATTGAGTAAAAGCAGTAATGACTTATATAAATTAGATTAAATTTGATCTTATATACATATTTAACACAGATTATTTATATCGATATCATTTTAAACTGCACATTCTGCATGTTATATATATATATATATATATATATATATATATATATATATGTGTATATATATATATATATATATATATATATATATATATATATATA
>Ga0157363_1003364_pt1 | contig 14450 bp, 8 predicted proteins | sample AttsexASBM1_FD_111477 | JGI IMG/M metagenome (GOLD analysis project Ga0157363, IMG submission 111477) | Fungus gardens microbial communities from leaf cutter ant in Ribeirão Preto, State of São Paulo, Brazil - Atta sexdens ASBM1 | ecosystem: Host-associated > Fungi > Mycelium > Unclassified ...
TTAGTATATGTGTGCTGTATGTTAATACAGTGTATTAATAATATACATTAGTATATGTGTACGTATGTTCATTAACATACACGTGCATATATTAGGTATGGGAAAAAATTCGTGGCGTTTTTTAATACCATCTAATCGGAAAAACGCCACGAACTTTTTCCCACACCTAATATGTAATAAATATTATATATCCATAATCTTATATGTTTATATATGTACATGTACCCATACAGCACAAATCAATCTAACAATATTGAAGCAACATTGTAAACATTGCAACAAATGTTGTTGCTGCAAATTTTATACTATATAGGAAGCAATACTCAATATATATCGTATACAATATATCTCGTGCCTCATAACTCTTAATTAATATTTCTGGAAGTGAAAGAAGATAAAATTTTGATCTAAATGTTTTCCCAATTTTGGCTCAAATCATTATTTATCAAGTTATTAATGATTAAGGTTGATCAATTAGATTGCGCCCAGCCAGAATACGAAAGAGCACATCATATCAAAGAACTCCTCGCTCTTATGTTTGTACATTCTCCCGATTACAATTTTATTATAATTTTTCATATTGACTAAATCTAATCTGATCGATCAACTTTAATCGTTAATAACTCGGTAAATAATGGTCTAACCCAAAATTGAGAAAGGAACTTTTAGTTTAAATCTACATAAGACGCAAAATTAAAATTTCATCCTTTTTCACTGCCAGAAATATTAATTAAGAATTGTGGGACATTCTATATATATTCATATTTGGTCGCGAAATTAGTCGGTCGAACAATTTGAAGAAATCATCGATATAATAGCCGATAATTTCATAAAATTGTAAATTTAAATGTAAATTGAGAAAACAATTTTTGTAAACTAAACTTCAGAGTAAATGTATTAAAATATTAAAAAATTTCTATATACATATGTATGTATATATGTATAAGCAATACTCAATACACACATACACACACACACACACACACACACACAAAATAATATAGTATACATACATATCTGTATATTACAAATTTAAAGTCAATACATACCAATAATGGTGGATTATATCATCATTAGGACTTCTGCTTGTAGAAGCATTCTTCCTACTTGTTGACAATTCCTTTTCTAAAACCAAAGTAGCCCAAACATATTTTTTCAATATCTTCTCAGTTGTTATATTTAATTTTATAATCCAGATATGTAATTTTATTTCATTTTACAGATATAAAGAAAAATTGTTTCAAAGAATATATATGTTTGTACATAAAAATGAAATCATTACATATATAATTATACTATATTGATGCAAAATAATTTTTTTTAATAAGTATATAAATACCCAATTGCTCATCTTGTGAGAAAGTGATTTTCCGTATTTCTTCAGATTTTTCTATTTCAATACGTTTGAATATTGGACATGCACCTTCATCTATAATTAACCATTTTTTAAAATTTATTGCATAAATTATACAAAAGTCTTCATTGACAAAATTGGAATTCTTCATCATGTTGAAATTGCAATTCTTCATTATTATGAAAATATTTAATTTGATCATATAATATTAATAACATATCACATTTAATATTAATAATATTAATAATATATCATTAATAACTAATTTTTCCATGATAAAAATATTAAATAATTATAAATATCACAAAGCTGACATGTTTTACCTTGTCTTCGCGGAAGAATTATATCATTTGGATTTATAATATCACATTCGATATTATTTGATGTAGTTTGATAATTTGTTGAAAGATTATCTGCTTTAATAGTTATTTTAAATTTTTTCATATCAGTTATACTTTCTGGACTATTAAATATCACTGATGTTTTCCATCTAAGGTTATTTAAAAAATAATATATCAATTTTAAGACATTCTTTTTACATTAAAAGTCAAAATGAAATAAGTTTAAGAAGAACATTAAAGTTATGTTCAAATCAGGTGCAATTACATTTAATCCTTACAAAACCAATGCTCAATTTGGCCTCATCCCTACCATTGTGGATCACTAAAATCCATTCGTTTTTACCTACTTAAAATGGTTCAAAAAATCTCTAAAAATTCACAAACATACATTCAACTTTCTAGAATAAATAATAAATGTTTAAACTTCGTTTTGGAAAATAAAATGTAATATAAGTTATAATTACCGAAACACTTGTAAGTTGGAAAAAAATAAAGAATCGCTCAGTCATTACAATAGATGACCCATAATAGTAGAGTAAGGGATAATACTACATTTTATATTATACTTCTGATACTATTCATTATTATTTGCAAATTACAAAAATTGTTACTTTTTTGCAAATTGTTCAAATATATTCCATATAATTTAATTATTAATATTTAATTCAAAATTTCTATATATTCTGTTATTACTCTTTAGAATGCTCATAATTAGGAGAACTTTTTCTTCGTTGTGGATTATTGCTCTTGCTTTGCTGTAAAGACTCTTGCTTGTCAGAATTTTTCATTAATTCAGCTTGTTTCCTTTTTTCTTCATACTCATTAATCTTTCTTGATCTTAGTTTTTCATACTCTATCAAACGCTTTTGATCATGATACCATTTCTCTCTTTTCAACTTTAATCTTTCTAGCTGTTCTGATGTGAATTGCCACTTTTTGCGAGAATCCATTGTTATCGCTATAAACATGCATCCATAGAACAATAATAAAATATTTTTTTAAAAATTTTATAAAAAGTTAAACAGAATTTGTTAATGATTCAATAACATTAATTAATACAATATTATAATTTTCTATTCAATAATGTAACTGTTACATATAATAAGTGTTATATTTCATTTATATCGAGAAAAAACATAAAAAATTATATTGATATAATATTATTGTTGGTAATTATTTAGAATACGGACTGCACTGTCGATTTTGATGAAATTAGGCTTATTCGACGCGTTTTTTGCTCGAAATGAAGAATCTGTAAGGCCAGAATCAAAAATTTCACCAATGAGTACAAAGAAGTTTTGGCTCCTTTTGTTCTGATTGATCAAACTTCAATCTTTCAATCTTCAATCTCAATCTTCAATGCGAAGTCTGATTCCGGCTTAAGGAGCTCCGCACAATAAATGGAACAGGGAACAGAGAACAGAGAATAAGAATTTTAACTTATCAGAAATCATATATCGTGGAATGCGCAGTTTCTAGGTTGAAATTCTTATTCTCTGTTCTATTTCTTACTCCTTATAAGATGTAGTCACAATAGAAGGAATAAGAAATTAAGAATAAAGAATAAAGATTTCAACCTATCAGACATAGGACACACCGGAATACATGGTTTCTGATAAGTTAGTATCGTTATTTCTTATTCTTTCTATTATGATTGCACCATTTTTATGCGAGAACTTCTAAGAAAAAACCTTGAGGCTATTCTACATTGATAGTCGTATCATAGCGTCGGAAGCGTAAGTATCATCGACTTTAAAATTGAAGTATCGGATTGAAGCAACAAGCTGAAGCAACAAGCTTGTGACTTGCAACGTCTACGATATGACTAATGTAGAATGGCCTTTAGAATCATAGCTTGGTCCCGCGAATCACAGCTCTAAGATAAAATATCGCACTTATACATCAGAGTTTTGGGAATTGATTCTTTATCTTGAAACAAGGTGAAAATTACAAAAGTGAATTTACTAGAATTCTGATAATTTCATTGGTCAACACCTAGTAAATTTGCTCATTTTTGTAATTTTCACCTTGTTTGAAAATGCAGAATCGACTCCCTGATTGAACGGCTCGTTATTCCCTGTTGCCTGTGTCTATTGTGTTTAAGTCTATAGAGCATGGACTATTCCATCATATCTAAGGCTACGTTCCAAAACTTCCTCTCTGAGGAAAATTTTATTCTATATGCTATAGTATACGTTACGTGTACTATATATTTCGAATAAAATTTTTCTTGGAGACGAAGTTTTGGAATGTAGCCTAAGTAGTATGGTCGACAAAAATGGGAGAGAGGGAAGTGGAAGAAGTCTGTGTCTTTTTCTACTCAATGATATAACGAGAGAGAATGAGGAGAGTGACCGTCTTTTACGATTCCTCTCTCTCATTTTTGTCATATTACTTAGATATGATCGAGCAGTCCATGCTCTAAGGGAAAAGAAAATTATCACATTTTTGTCATAAAGACAAACGTAAAATACGATTGGATAATTTTTTTATGCATATGTTTATGCGGTTATGCAAATTTGTGTGGAATGGCTCTAAAACAGGGAGCACAGACTTTTGCATAACGCATACATGTAATGCATAAGAAAATGTACCAATTAAAGTCCTTCGTTTCCTTCCTTTCCATGAAATAAAAGAACTCTGATTGATTGAATTTCTTATGCTTTATGTGTTATACGTTATGCAAAAGTGTTTCCCACTTATATCTTTATTATTTTGCTTCTGATAAATTTTCTAATCTCAATAAGTTTAATGCTTAATATGTCGATTCGCGGAGCCGATCTAACGTTTTTTCTTACAGATTCTTTCTTCTTTCGTTTCAAACAAAAACGCGTCAAATGAGCCTAATTTCATCTAAATCAGAGGTGTAGTGCGTATTCTAAATAATTACCAAAGTATTAAATAAAAAAATTAGAAAATGCATGCTTATAAAATATTTGATGGTAGAACATATCTGAATGAAAAAAATGCAAAATATCTCATGTTTTTATTTAATATTTTCAACACGCAGAATGATGCTAGAAAGCCTAACCTGAAAGTGGAGTTAACGTGAACACATGACTATCTGAAAATATTAGCTATATCTCTAATAAAAATAATTATTTTATACTGTTAATTTTACCAGTGCACAAAGAGTGGATGATTCGCGAAGAAACACTTCTTCTCTTTCCGTATAGAAGTGAAACGCCACGTGGTTTGAACAAAACTAGTAAAGGACTAAGACATAAAATGGATTATGCAAGTTAATGCAAGTCACGGGGGGGTAATAAGGAGATCAAACTCGAAGTGAAAGTAGATTTGAAACACGATTTCAGAAAATCTATGGAAAATCGAGACAATGTGATTTTAGTGCTATCGCGTCTTGCGGGAAAAGTTAGAAGTATTGTCACGTGGTCACAGGTCACACGACAGTCAGAAGCAATGAGGTTGTAACACTTTTTTTTAATGAGTTTAAGAATTAAAGGCTAGTATTCATAATCAAATTGTATATTCAAGACCATCTTAAGTACGGTTTTAAGAAGTCACCAATCAGAGGGCTGCATTAGCGTCTTAAGACATTACTCAAGGTTTGAAATAAAAATTGACTATGAATATCATCCAAAGGGATTGTATACATGGAGCTAGCTAAGCATTGAACCATCTTAAGAACCAATCACAGAAAATTGGGTCATGTGATCTGTTAGTATCTTTTCTGTACGTTACGGTTTTCCATTGCAAATTCACTGCGTATAAGCAATACTTTTAGGGCTACATTTCAAAACTTCTTCTCTGAGGAAAATTTTACTCGAAATATATAGTACAGGTAACGTATAGCATATAAAGTAAAATCTTCCTCGGAGAGGAAATTTTAGAACGTAGCCTAAATCAGGAAAAATGGAGAATTAGCAGTGTTATAATAGAACAATAGGCTTAAATAGGCACAGACAACAAGGAATAACAAGCAATCAGAGCTCTGATGTGTAAGTTCGATATTATATCTCAAAACTCTAGCCTCTTTTCACCGAGGATTTAATCTAGATCAGAATGTAAAAACCAACCAACTACAGTCGCGCATTCCCTTGTCATTCGATTGTAACAGGACAATATTCGACTGTAGTTGATTGGTTTTTACATTCTGATCCGGTGGAAACTAGGCCAGTGATTGGACAGCTCGTTATTCCCTGTTCCCTATGCCTATCGTGTTTAAACCTTATGTGATAAAAATGAGCTCACTGTCAGAAAACTCATGGAAAATCGCGATTTTATTTTTTGCCGTTGCGGGAAAAGTTGAAAGTATATATCGTATGATAACGCATACGGAATACGCACGTTTTATTTTTAATACAAAAATTCCAATTTATATAAAATTTAATTTTATTTGATTAAATAGTAAATGCATCAATATTTATTGAAAAATACATACATTTATGCAATCATAAATTATCATTAAATTATCGTTTTTAACTTACCGACATCAAAAAATTTTGAAATTAAAAAGAATAAAAACTGGCCTTGAAGTTTAAGACAACTTTCCTTCTCAGAATGTATACTACGCATGAAAATATACAAATTTACAGAATTACAGGAAAATGGAAGGAAAAATATTTATCAAAATATTCTAAGTTGACAGTTTTCTCTGACAGGAGCGTTTGAATTTGTTCTTCCATAGTTTTTAATAAGAGTCATGACATAAGAGCGGAAGTACGCCATTGCCGGGTGCTGGCCGGAAACAGCACAATTCCACCATGGTTGATATCCGATTTCGCGTTCGCGCATTTTTGTACTATATATGAAACAGTTGCTTATATTAATTCACAGATACTACATCCGCAATTCTATACAACGCTTTTCCGACACCGTTTCGAGCCCATTTTTTCGAGATCGGCTGCTCAAATTTGATCTCCTTTTTATTCTATGAATTATAGGAACTCTACTATAATCATAATCAACAGGCTGAAAAACTTGTCGTACGACAAAAATACACAAATGAAATAATGGCCTTATTCCACTAATCGCGCTCAGTTGTGCACATCGATTAATTTTTGTGCCCTTCGTTAGTCCGACAAAGCGAAATTTAATATCTATCACATCACATGTAATCGTTCTTAAGAATGTACATCGGAAAAAATATTTGATTTTGCTAAAATAAATGTAACCTTCAAAAATATATTTCCAAAAATACCAGCAAATTATCACCGGAAATCTCAAATAAATTACAATTCATATAATGCAAAATAAAATGTTATAATTGAACTGTTTGAAGATCTAGAAAATGTATTCCACAAAGTTATATAGAAATATTATTAGATATCAATATCTAATCGATCATATTTAGCGTTTTTCTACTTATTTAATTTTAAAAATTCTAAATTAAATAAAAAATAGAAAATTGACACAAAATGGAATCTACTTCAAATAAATTTAAATCAATTAAATTTTTAATATTGTTCTAGATGTAGATTAGGTATTTTAGATTAGGTGTATATTAAATGCGTCTTTTAATAAATGGACTTATTGTTAAGCATAAATTTCCTGTAGAATCAATTAGAAAAGATTAAGATGTTTATGAAGACAATTATTTATAATTTTTCGCCTTTTATTTAAAGACTGTGATAAAATTATGAGTTACAACAGTGTTGATGTTACCAACGCTTGTTGTTTACTTTTTAATTGGCTGCTTGGTAGGAGCAGCGGTTTTCGTAGTATCTTTGTCAACTTTAGCTTTTGAGGTCTTTTTCACGGTTGCCTTGTATTTAGCCAGTTGCTCTTTTCTTCTTTTCAAAAGTGCGATGGTCTTCGTCGTTGACGGTTTCTTTGACAATTTTATCTGTAATATCCATAAATTAATCGATAAGTCAAAATTTTGAATACAAATTGTTTTTTGCAATTCTCCTTCCATACTATTACATGAGTCTAAAATGTATATAATAAAGTAAAAATCATACAGTTAGTATAGTACATACGCCTCGTTTTTCAGCGAGAAGCAAATCCTTTTCACGCTGACGTTTTTGCGCAGTCAGAATGGCAGCACGTTTCAGAACTGCAGCATACGGGTTGAGACGCAGCATAGCCCGTGTATTGGTCAACGGATTCAATTTCTTTACTCTACGCACCACCTTCTTCCTATAATTGCATTAAATAAAACATATCAGTATTATTTATCAATGAATGATAGATAGAATGGGCTTCTCGAAATAGCACAATGCGCTATCAAATGAAAAAAAAGTATATTTATGCATTTAATTGACGATATATATATAAAAGATCTTTTTTCTTCTCCTATAATTACCTAGGAGCTCTCAAGACTTTACGAATTTCCTCAGACTTTAGAAGTCTGGATAGATCCGTGTTGGCCATTTTAGGAAATGGTAAGTTATATCCTTTCTTAAGCTGTGATTCTTTACGCCAGGTTCCATAAAGAGCATCCAACTGCTCAAAAGCAGACTTCGTCCAGATTACAAAGCGTCCGACGTGACCGCCAGGTGCCAATTTCAACAGATTCATCTTATTGATGTTCATCAGAGAAACACCTGGGATATTGCGGAATGCTTTACGAATACCCTAGAAATTTTATTTATATAGTAATTTTTTATAATTCCTAGGTTTAATAATTAAGTTTGCATATAAATGTGAATAAAATTTATTTTAATTCGAATTCTGTTTACAGATTAAATTATCAGACAATACAAAGGGAAAACTTTAAAAGAAAATTACCTGATCTTGGCCATATACAATTAGAGGTCCACGTCGCTGAATGCGTCGGCGATTACGCATTTTACCTTTACCAGCACGAAAACGTTGAGATTTATACACCTAATAAAAAATAAATGAAATATAATTTAATAATTTAGTTGAAAATTTAGAAAGAACTTATATAAATCACATGGATTTGATTAATTGCCTCTTTTTGATAAGAATTTTAGGGACCTTTCTGTAAGCTCGATCTACATACAAGATACAGAATGCGAGTTGCAGGTCGCGAACTTGTTGCGTCAGTCAATCCGACATATCAATTTTAAAAGTGACACTTTGAAATTGGCTTGCGACCTGTATCTTAAATCGGGCTGTGTGTAAATCGGGCTTAACTCTTAACTGTAAACGTTACATGTTAAGAGAATAGATTTCTTAATCTTTTAAAAAATAAAAATAATCCCCTAATAATTCCCTAACCAATAGGGAGTAAAGACCGATTGAAATTGTTTTAAAGAGCTGTTTTAAGATTTTTAATCATTTAAAATAATTTCAAATAATTCTATGTGAATTTAGAGAAGAAATTTGTGTGTATTGCATACATTGCATGTTGCATACAAATGTCGCTAATTGGTCAATTTAAAAATAAAATATTCGCATTGGCAAAGCAGGTGAAAAATTATTAGACACCAGCTGATATAAAGTGATATGTGCAATCGGGATGTAGGCAAACGAGATCTTCTCGTGAATTTGTATATACTATATATATATGTATACATATATATATTTTGTAGTTTGAATTATTTTATTTATATATTTTATTTTGTCATTTGAACTGTGCGCCAAAATCTTTTTGGACTTTTAAAATGCAGCAGACCTAGTAATATCACAAATTAAATTTAATTGCTCAATAGGTATCAAAGAAATCTTGATATGTTGGAAATCTATAAATAAATTTATCTATTGCAAAAAAATATTATCTCGGCTAGATCTTTAGCATTCTATGCAAGCACGCTAAACCTTTTTTTTAATAAACTCGAATACTTATAAAAAGTATTGTACAAAGAAAATTGTTTGGTGATTCATACCCCTTGCTAGTGAGCGCAAATCAACTAGTAAAGAACGCCTGAACACCATATTTCTCTAGCACCTATTAGGAGCATCTAAGCTTAATTTTGTTTAGCAAAGATGCGGACATTTATTGGTGCACATGAACAGAAGGCAACGCAGAAGAATCTTAAAGATTAAAAGAAATTAAAACCTTTTGGATATCATTCCAAGCCTTGATGCGTCTCAAAAAGATGACAGCTTGCTTAGTTTTCGTGTATTCTTGAATCTTATCAGAAACAACGAGCGGGAATTCTGGAACCTCCTGGATCAAGTGTCCTATATATAAGTATAAAAATATAAAGTATATCACAGTCTGTTCTTTATTTTATTCAGAAATACTTAAATTATTTTTAAATATATTAGAACGTGATACAATAACTTTTTGTAATTCATTCAAATTATTAAAGAAAACAGAAAAATATTTCTATATTCGATATAAAAATTGCAATACTAAAATATTTCTCTAAAAAAACAATTAATAAAATTTCATAAATATTTCATTTTCTTTAATAAAAAAATATTATCTACATAAAAGACATATACCTTTAGATTGGACAAGTGCAGGAACACCAGAGGCGGCAATGGCAGAAACGAGAGCATAACGCTTCTGATTGACGTTGACATGATGATGCCAACGACGCCACGGCTTGGTAGGTGCAAACATACGCCCGCCTCGGCACATATTACCAAAAGCACCCTGACCAGAACGATGGGTACCACCGCCACGTACACGAGGTATACGGGCCACAGCACGTCCAGTACCCCATGACTCAGCAGAGGTTTGATGACCTGCAAAAAATAAAAACTATTATCTTTTTATACTTATTTATTATTCAAATATTGTAATCATCATCGTAATAATAATGAAATTAATAAAATGAAGATAATGGCTTAGCAGAAAAAACAATTGTAGAGATTCTTTAACATGATTGCTATTTGTCTTTGAATCTTTGCTAGATCTAAATGTCTGATTATATAAAAGAATTTTGCAAGAGTTACAAAGCTGCTTTTTCTACTGAATACAGCCATCGATATTTACCGGCTTCTTTAGAAACACAGTACGGTTGTCTTTTGTTTGTAGAAATCAACTGATGGACAACATTAACGATATCAGGACGAATTGGTGCCTTGAAGACAGATGGCAGGGAAATTGTATCACCTGATGCCTCATTCTTGTCAGAGTAGACAGTAATAAGTGGTCGCGCCGTTGATAACGACTAAAAAAAAAATGTTATAACAATTCAGATGAATATATTATTTTTTTTATTTTCCTATTTTCAAATTTTTTGAGGGGTAAAAGTATCATGCGTATCAATTTAGTATTAGAACCTCTTTGGGGAGCAGCAAATCGCTTACATTTTTGCATTTGGTAGTTTGCATTCTTACTTCTTAGAGTTTGTTAACATTCGAGAAGATTATTATTTGAATGATGAACACGAAAAGTTGCGTATATGAAGCGCAAATGGGATCGGATCCACAGATCACGAATCAATTGCACTGAGCGGCGAACCATTCGGCGCCCCAGATGAATACATAATAACGTTGTTATTCATAAGAATAATGAATCATATACTTTTCCTTCAATTTGAGTTTATTTAAAAATATCGCTGAAAAACATTCTCAGAAATTCAGATTTCATAAATGTCTGTAATACTATACAGCACATGGCTACAAAAAATATATGACATATTGCTACAATTAAAGATTAAAAAAAAATTGTTTTTCTGCAGCATTAGGATTTTTTCCACTAAAATTACGCTCATTCATAACATAATTTTTACCACTGGTGATGATGTATCTTGAAATGTATAAAAATATGAAAATGAGAAAATTTATTAGAATATTTGTAATATCATTAGTCAATGTGTACACTCTAAAAAATCAGATTTAACAGAAAAGTCTACTAAATTTAAAAAATCAGATTTAACAGAAGGATCTACTAAATTTAACCATTGATGTTAATTGGGTTGGAGAAAAAGTTCTGTGAAATTTTGTTAGCTCAAAATTATATACAAAATATATGTTCTTTTTTTTCACTTATTCAAAATGTTCAAAAAATCTCTAAAAATTCATCAACATGCTTTCAATTTTGCAACAACTTTTTAGAATAATATTGGAACTTCATTTTGGAAAATAATAAAATGTAATATAATTTATCAAGACTCAAAGAAATTTACATGAACAGGAATCGTTCGGTCACTAGTGACCCGATCTTATTATGTAAGGTAAGGATTAATAAAACAGATTCTTAAAACAGAAACATTGCTTTATCAAGTATTGTAATTATCAATTTAAAAAAAAATAGAATATATATACATTTGAGCTAAAAATGTGATATTACTATCCTTTTTTTCTATTGGATAATGGTTATTTAAGTAATAATATCACATCTTTAACATTAAAATTTTTATATATTTTACATTTAAAAAATTAACATATTATTCAATAGAGCAATGTTTAAGAATCTGTTTTTTTGCAATCGCAATATGATGATTTTTAATGGAGTTATGAGCAATCAAAGTCAAAATGCTTCTTTTTACTTAACTCATGAATAACTCAATAAAAAATTGTAGAAACATTTAAAAAAAACAATTTTGTAAAGAAAACTCCAAACTTTCACGATATAGATAGTCGAAAATTTTCGCAAATTTTTTTGGCGAATGACAAATCCATAAAGTGAGAAAAAAATTTCCCTTTTTTTCAATTCGTAGTTTTCTATATATAAAAATTACTCACATAAATTCAAAAAATATAGTAACCATTCAAAAGTAGAGATTTCAAACTTTAAAACTCTTTTTTAAATTTAAATATTGATCATTTTTAATGAAGATATTGTATATATAATTTTGAGTTAACAAAATACCGTAAAACTTTTCCTCTAACTCAATATTAACACTAATACACAGTAAGAATTATATAGATTAAACTGTGCTAAATCTACATCGATATTTAGAATGCAAGTATTGACCAATAAAAAAAAGTTACAAATATTCTAATAAATTCATTCACTTTTGTGATTTTATCTCACTTAATCACTTTTAATACATTCGTAGTTTGAAATTGGCCAATCATAGCCGTTTCTTAGAAGAATGGAACGACTATGATTGTCAGTTTCATAACTACGGATGTTATTAAACCCAATTAAGACCTGTGTAAATATAATTAAGACCAATATAATAATGTGGATTTAAAATCTAGAGCCTGTATTTAGAACATGCTTTTATCTCTGAAACTTTATATAAATGAATAATGTAAAGTATAGTGTGTTAGCGCGCTAGCTAACACATCGTTGTAAAAACGTTTTAAGTACAAACCATGGTGTCAAATCCATAAATATTTACACACATAATTACACACATAATTAAATATTTACACACATATTAACATTAATCATATTAATGTTAATATTAACACCAACTTAGTTGTGAAAGTTATATAGAATTATAGTGACAGCATGGTGCCAAATCTATAAATATTTTTTTTAAATGTAGTGAATTTGCTCACTTTTATAATTTTTACCTCCTTTCAAGATACATAATCGATTTCCTGATCATTATTCAAGAGTCCATAGAGACTACATGTTCGTTCACATATGCAACAGCTACCACAATGGCGGACCGGACATCGTGTCTCACATGCACATGGTACTAAGGAATGTAGTCACGTGCTGACAAACTTTGGATCCTTATATTCTTGCAGTTATTGTCGCGAATGAAAAAAATTCTGTCTCAGCTGTTATCAGGAGAACAATGAATAAATTAATTCGAAGGGAAGGCATTCATAGGGAAGGTATCACGTATGGTGTGCCGGAAACGGTACAGACGAGTGTGATCATTCTCGAAGAAATTAAACGGGCGATCACGCAAAATCGACAGAAGAAAAAACCGCGATGTACATTTGCACTTGGAAAATCGATTTTCTTACCATCTCGTGTGCCCTTCCTATTATTTTTCACGCATGAGACGTAAACTTAACCAGACTGCGTTTGTACGACTCGTCCGATCACGGGTAGAAAGGATCAAAGAAACATGTAGAATGGAAACCTGAAAACAAGTATCGAAGGATTAATCCGAATCTCATACACACAACAGCGCTCATACAGCAAAGCGCTGATTGGTGAAAAGCCGGTGTGGAGGTAAAAAAAAATTATCTCTATCATCCGTTTTTCACCAATCAGTGTGTCAGAGCCATTAGGGTGCGTTCACACTTTAACGCAGGAAAAAGCAGGAAGCGAAAAAGCGGCAATCAATCAGAACTGCGGTAGTCTACAATTTCAACTTTTTGTATTACTAGAGATCCTATAATCAGAGTTTGGCAAAAGCGGGCACAATTTGGGTGCATTTATGCAGTTACTGCCGCAGATGTCATTCGTTTAGGGGCTCCTCGCAATAAAAGGAACAGGAAACAAAGAATAAGAATTTCAATCTATCAGAAATTATACATTGTGGAATACACAGTTTCTGATTTTTCGTATGCGATATTTTTCTTCAAAAATAGGGATTTAGGGGCGCGATTCTGTTCTAACAACGTCTTGTTAGTCGTTGCTGGCTTGTTTTTCTGCTGGATTGCTAGTTGGATTAGAATTTTGCCACCGTATTGGCTGCAATGCAAGATTGTAAGGTTAGGAGTTCAGTTAGGAGTTCTGCACAATAAAAGGAACAGGGAACAGAGAATAAGAATTTCAACCTATCAGAAATTTCCACAATATAGTACATTTCTGATAAGTTGAAATTCTTATTCTCTGTTCTCTGTTCCTTGTTTTTTTATTGTGTGTAGTCCCTTAGCAATCTAGGTTACGTTCCAAAACTTTTTTTTTAAATTTTCCTTGGAAAGGAAGTTTTGGAACGTAGCCGTAGATTGGTTAGTAAAACAAGCATCGTGTCGTTGACTTAAGTCACGTAATTGCATGACCAATCAGAATACTTTACACCAGTCGCCCTTCTTTTAAGCTGGAACATAATGAAAAGCAATAGAAA